>ERZ795051.1765-NODE-1765-length-26115-cov-5.737222_pt1 | contig 26115 bp, 23 predicted proteins | sample MGYA00375135_ERZ795051 | MGnify/ENA primary metagenome ERZ795051 (study PRJEB30180, sample SAMN05720222) | activated sludge metagenome | isolation source: Anaerobic digester | place: Japan | collected 2015-05-26 ... | reverse complement strand
TCGACGAGCGGCTGGAGCGCGGGTTCGGGGGCGAAATCGACGTGCTTGCCGAGCTTGGTGCGCTTGATCCAGAACTGCGGCTGCTTTTCGGCGAGCGCGATGGTCTTGGAGTGCTTGACGATGCGGTCGAGGGCGGCGATGTATTCGCTGAAGAAGATGCCGGCGATGGGCGTGATGAGGCGCTGGGACACCTTGTCGGTGAACATGGCGCGGGTGTTGAGGCTGTCCTGCATGTACTGGTCGCGGGCCTGCAGGATCTGCTGGGCGATTTCCTGGAAGTTTTCGCGGTCGGGGTCGAGCGAGTCGATGACGAGCTTGAAGAGGTGCAGGGCGTTTTCGTAGAGCCGGAAGGCGGTGTCGAAGGATTCCTTGTCCACGACGGCTTCGGGGACCTTCTGGCGGCGCAGGGACAGGTTGCAGATGGTCTCGATATGGTCGCCGATGCGCTCGAGGTCGCTCATGCAGCGGTCGAGGTGCTGGATCAGGATGGCCTGGCGCTTGGAAAGGTAGCGGCGGGTGAGGCGGGCGAGGTATTCCTTCATGGCCGCCTTGACGTCGTTGACGATCTGTTCGTTGAGCTTGATGGCGTGGATGTCCTGCGGGGTCTGGGCGAACAGGATGGTCTGGCCGGCGAGGCGCAGGCTCTTGGCGCAGGTCTTGGCGACGCGCTGCAGTTCGCGCATGCAGGCGCAGATGGCCTGTTCGGGGTATTCCAGCAGCTTGTCGTCGAGATAGCTGGGTTCGGGTTCCGGCTTGCGGCTGCGGAACAGGCGGACGACGAGCTTGGCGTAGGGCGTGGAGAACGGCAGCACGAGGAACGCGGCGACGACCATGACCACCGTGTGCAGGTTGGCGGACTGGCGCAGCACGTTGTCGGGCGACATCCAGACCAGCAGCGCGACGAGCGGGCCCTTGAGCAGCGAGGCCAGGGTCACGTTGAAGATGTTGAAGATGAGATGGGCGTAGGCGGACCGCTTCGCGTTCATGCTGGTGCCGATGGAGCCCAGCAGGGCGGTGGCGGAGGTGCCGATGTGCGCGCCGAAGATGATCGGCATCGTCTGCTCGACGCTGGTGAGCACGCCGGCGGTGACCAGCGCGAAAGCCATGCCGATGGTGGCGCCGCTGCTCTGGATGATGGAGGTCAGGGCCGTGGCCAGCAGGATGCCGAGGACGAGCCCCTTGGGCGTTTCGCCGCTGATCGAGGCCATGACGGGCTTGAGCAGCTCGCGGTGCGGCTTGATGGCGTCGCTCATCAGGTTCATGCCCAGGAAGAGCAGGCCGAAGCCCATGAACGACAGGCCGATCTTCTTGTACTTGGGATTCTTGGCGACCATGCTCACGATGAAGCCGGTGGCGACGGCGAACAAAGCGTAGTCGCCCAGCTTGAACGAGATGGCCTGCATCGAGAGCGTGGTGCCGATGTTGGCGCCCAGCACGACGGGGATGGCCTGCACGAGCGTCATCAGGCCGGCGTTGATGAAGCCGACGACCATGACGGTGGTGGCGCTGCTGTGGACCAGCGCGGCGATCAGCGTGCCCAGGCCCAGGCCCGACAGCTTGCGGGTGGTCATGACGGAGAGGATGGTGCGCAGTTTCTGGCCGGCGGCTTCGCGCAGGCCGTCGGTCATGATGTTCATGCCGAAGATGAACAGCGCCAAGCCGCCGAGCACCTGGAAGATCAGGAAGAAGACGCCGCGCCGGTCCAGTTGGATCAGGTCGGCCGGCACGAAGCCGACGGTTTCGACCACGTGCTGGCCGGGTTTGGACCGGACGAACTGGATGAACCGTTCGATGGCCGGGTTGGCGGATTTGGCGCGGGCATAGAGCCAGACCGGCTGGACATAGGGATAGATGCCCTTCTGGACGGTGATTTCGTTCGGCGGGATGCCGTTGATCGAGACCTTGTGCAGGCCCGGATGTTCCCGCAGGTTCATTTCGACGTAGCCGATGGCGCCGGGCCGGTTGGCCACGGCCTGGGCCAATTCCTCAAAGCTGGCGAAGCCTTGGGCGTGGGCCGCGTAGGCGCGGCCATCCATCGCCAGTTCGCGGAAGCCCAGATGGGAGCCGCCGGTGGCGTCGCGGATCAGCACCTCGATGGGCTTGTCCGGGCCGCCGACCTGTTTCCAGTTCGTGGCCTGGCCCGTGAAGACGTCGCGGACGGCGGCGTCGGAAAGATCCTTCAGCGGGTTGTCCGCGTGCACGACGACGGCCAGGCCGTAATAGCCCGCGATGGCGGACTTGAGTTCGACGCCCTTGGAGCGGGCCATGCGCTGTTCGGTTTCGTCGAGCGAACGGGTGGAGGCCGCCAGGTCGCAGGTGTCTTCGAGCAGGTCGGCGATGCCGGAGACGGAGCCCAGGCCCGTCAGCTCGATGGCGATTTCGGGGTGCTGCTCATGGAACGCGGCGACCAACGGCGGCCCCAGTTCCCGGCTGAAGGTGTCGGAGCCTTTGATCGTGAGCGTTTCCGCCGATGCGAGCGCCGCGCCCGCGAGCCAGGTGCCGGCCAAAATCCATTTCAAGTTCATCTTCATGGAACCGTTTCCCTTTGGATAGGTTGGAACGAAACCACATATCATCCAAAAGAGAAGGATGGCTTGTCAATTCCCGGCGGGAAGAGCGAAACGTTTTTCTTGTTTCCCGCGGCGCGGAACGGGCCGCCGCGATCGGCGGCCGGAGGGCCACGGGGCGTCAGGCCGTGTAGATCATCCACAGGCCGCCGAGCAGGACGAGGACGCCGCAGGTTTTCTTGAGGATCGTCGCGCCCTGGGAGGACTCGTTCCAGTTGAGGTAGTGCTGGACGCTTTCGGTGAAGGTGCCCGCCAGCACGATGACGGCGCAGTGGCCGACGCCGTAGGCCAGCAGGAGCAGGATGCCGTAGGCCATGCGGGCCGCGGCCATCTGGAAGGTGACGGCCAGCATCGGGGCCATGTAGGCGAAGGTGCACGGGCCCAGCGCGACGCCGAAGACCAAGCCGAGGATGAACGCCGCGATGCGTCCGCGTTTCTTCATCTTGACCTGGCCAGGGCCGGTGAACGGCATCGGGATCACGCCCAGCAGGTGCAGGCCGACGAGGAAAAAGATCGCGGCGACGAAATAGTTGCCGTACGCGCCGACGTCGCCCATCATCCGGCCGGCGGCGGCGGTGAGCGCGCCGATGAGAGCGATGGTGGCGAGGATGCCCAGCGAGAACAGGAGCGCGATCTGGAAGGCGCGTTTGGTGGAAATCTGCCCTTGTTCGTCGATGAAGCCCACGATGAGGGGAATGCTGGCAAGGTGGCAGGGGCTCAACACGATGCTCAGGATGCCCCAGACGAAGGCCGCGGAAAGCGCGACGGCGGGGCCGCCTTCGATGGCGCGGGTCAACGCGGTGAACAGTTGTTCGAGCATGGGTCAGGTCTCCGGCTGCGGGAACCAATGCTGCGTGCGGGTGCAGATGCGCACCAGCCAGAGCATCACGGGCACCTCGATCAGCACGCCGACCACGGTGGCCAGCGCCGCGCCCGAAGAGAGGCCGAAGAGCATGGTGGCGGTGGCGATGGCGACTTCGAAGTGGTTCGAGGCGCCGATCATCGCGGCGGGGGCGGCGTCGGCGTAGGACAATTTCAGCAGCTTGGCCCACCAATATCCCAGCCAGAAGATGAGCATGGTCTGGATGAACAGGGGAATCGCGATCCACAGGATCGTCAACGGCTGAGCCAGGATGATGCTGCCCTTGAAACTGAACAGCAGCACCAGCGTCACCAGCAGGGCCAGGATCGAAACCGGCGTGAGCACGTGCAGGAACTTTTCCTTGAACCAGGCTTCGCCTTTGGTCGCGAGAATCCACTTGCGGGAGAGATATCCGGCGACGAGCGGCAGGGCGACGTAGATGGCGATGGAGAGCAGCAGAGCCTGCCACGGGACGGGCAGGCGGCCGACGCCGAGGAGGAAGCCGCCCAGCACGCCGTAGAGCAGGAGCATCGTCAGCGAATTGATGGCCACCATGACGAGGGTGAGCCCGTCGTTGCCGCGGGCGAGATAGCCCCAGACCAGCACCATGGCCGTGCAAGGCGCGATGCCCAGCAGGATGGCACCCGCGAAATAACTGCGCCAGAGGGGCACCTGCAGCATTTTGACGCCCTCGTGCAGGACCACCGTTCCGGCGCCGTGCGAGGCGCCGACGGCCAAATCGAGGCCGAAAGGCATTTTGACGAGGTCGGTCGCATCCACGCCGATGAACGACTTGAAGACGAAGCCGAGGAAGACGTAGGCGATGGCGAACATGGTGAACGGCTTGATCGCCCAGTTGACGAACAGCGTCAGTCCCACGGGCTTGCCGCTCTTGCCGGCCCGGATGACCGAAGCGAAATCGATCTTCACCATGATGGGGTACATCATGAAGAACAGGCAGATGGCGATGGGGATGGAAACCACGGGCGCGCCGTTGACGTAAATGGCCATGCCGTCGAAGGTCTTGGCCAGCCCCGGTGCCACCTTGCCGAGCAGGATGCCGCCGGCGATGCACAGCGCGACCCAGACGGTCAGATAGCGCTCGAAGGGGTTGGTCAGTTTGCGGGTTTCGGTCGATGCGGTGCTGCAGCTCATTTTGTCGCTCCTTTTTTCACGGCCTCGATGGTGGCGGAACGGACGTATTTCTCCGCGCCGCTGCCCGGGAACCAGTCTTTGATGAATTCCTTGCTCTGCTCTTTTACGACGATGCGGATATTGGAGAAGCCGGCTTTCTTCAGCATGCGCCGGGTTTCGGGGACGGTGGCGGAGCCCGCGATGCAGCCGCTGTGGGCCTGGAGCTTGTTTGTTACCCTGGCCGGGATCGGCGCAATGGCCACGACGTCGGAAATGGCCAGGCGTCCGCCGGGCTTGAGCACCCGGGCGGCTTCGGCGAAGACCTGCGGCTTGTCGGGGGAGAGATTGATGACGCAGTTGGAGAGGATGACGTCCGCCGTGCCGTTCGCCACGGGCAGGTGTTCGATCTCGCCGAGGCGGAAATCCACGTTCCGGACTTTGCCCTTGGCCGCGTTTTCGCGCGCCTTGTGGATCATTTCGGGGGTCATGTCCACGCCGATGGCGCGGCCCTTGGGACCGACGCGGCGCGCGGCGAGGAAGCAGTCGAAGCCGCCGCCGCAACCGAGATCGACCACGGTTTCGCCGGTTTGGAGGGCCGCAATGGCCTGCGGATTGCCGCAACCGAGCCCCATGTTCGCTCCCTCCGGGACGGCGGCGAGTTCCTCCTTCGAATAGCCGATTTGGGTCGAAGCGTCGGGATTGAGCAGGGCGTCCGGCTGGCAGCAACCGCTGCCGCAACCGCACGAGCCGCCTGACTTCGCGATGCCGGCGTAGCGGTCGCGGATGTGTTGGCGAATGCGGTCTTTCTTTGAGGACGGCATGGTCAGTTCCTTTCGGCGGTCAAAGCGCCGGGCAGGGTTTCGACGAACGCCTTGATCTCGTCGCGGACGCGGCGGTAGTGGGCAAGGGCTTCTTTCTCGGTTCTGGCTTTTTGGGCGAGACGTGGAGGATCGTCGAAGCCGACGTGGACGACCTTGGTTTTGCCGGGGAAAAGGGGGCAGGACTCGTGGGCGTGGTCGCAGACGGTCACGACGAAATCGAAATCCTTCGTCGGCAGGTCGGCCACGGTCTTGGACTTATGCCCGGAGATGTCCACGCCCGCCTCGGCCATGACCTTCACGGCGCGCGGGTTGAGTCCGTGGGTTTCGATGCCGGCGGAGAAGGCGTTGATTTGATCGCCTTTCAGCGCGCGGGTCCAGCCTTCGGCCATCTGGCTGCGGCACGAGTTGCCGGTGCAAAGAAACAGGATGCGGAGCGGATTCATGCGGATTTCCTCCGGCGGGGGCACAGGTTTTCAGGCGTCAGGGGCGCGGTGTTTTTCAGTTTCCGGGTATCGGCGGCGATGGCGGGGTCCTGCGCCAAGGTCCGGTCGAGCCAGGCCAGCGCGGAGCGGAGCGGGGAGGCGGCCGTCGTCGCGGGGCGCCGATAGTAGGCCCAGCGGCCCGCCTTGCGGAAAACGACCAGCCCGGCGGCATGCAGCAGGGAGAGATGCTTGGACACCGTGGAGGGCGCGAGCGCCAGCACGGCGACGATCTGGCAGACGCACAGTTCGCCGGAGCGCAGCATCATCAGGATGCGCAGCCGCTGGCGGTCGGACAGCGCTTTCGTGAGGCGCAGGGTGGCGTCCACGTCGAACGCTTTGGGGGCGCTATATTTCGTCATGTGGCGAAATATAGACCGATCGGGCCGCGGCGTCAACCGGGAAACCGGCGCGAGATTCCTACGGCACTTCTGCGCCGGCGGCCGGGAGCCGGTCCAGCTGCGCGGCGATTTCCATTTCGACGTAGGCGATGAAATTGGATCGGTCTCCGACGAGCGGCCAGACGGCGGGGAGGTTCGTCCAGGCCGCTTCCCGGCCGCCGCTGCGGCGGGACAGGACGACGGAGTTGAATTCCAGCGCGTAATCCTGCTCGAAATGGCGCTGGTCGGGATCGTCCAGATTGATGGCGCGCCAGGTCAGGCGGCCGGCGTCGCGCGCGGCGGGAAACCGGGCGACGGCCTCGGCGGCGAAGGCTTCCATGTCCAGGCAGCCGTGGCAGCGGGCGGTGCGGTGGAAGTAGAGCACGTCCACGCGGTCGGGCGACGGATCGGCCGCCCAGGCGGAACGGAAAGCCGCGCAAACGAGCAGCAGGCCGAGGAGGAGCGACCGGCCGAGCCGGGACCCCGGAGCGACCGGGGGGGACGCTTGACTCAAACCGCCAAAGAAAATCATGGCGTCTTGAGTTCCACGCCCAGTTCCTTCCACTTGGCGAGGATGTCTTCCTTGGGGAAGAAGCCTTCGTGGCGGAAGAGTTCCTGGCCGCCGGCGTCGTAGAAGATTTGGGTTGGAATCGAGCGGATGCCGTAGGATTTGCCCGCGTCCGGATTCTTCCACACGTCGATGAATTCCACGTCGAACTGTCCGGCATAGGCGGTCTTCAGTTCGTCGAGGATGGGGGCCATCATCTTGCAGGGAATGCACTTGTCCGCGCCCAGATCGACGAGGCGGGGCAGGGCAGCGGATTGCGGAGCGCCCGCATCGGCCGCGACGGATGCCGCGGCCGCAGCGGGGGCGGAGGCGGCCGGCTCGTTCTGGGTTTGCTTGAGGGCGAAGACGACTCCGGCGGCCACGACCACGGCGGCCACGATGAGGACGTTCTTCATTTTTTTCATTTCGGGTTTTCCTTTTCGTTTCTTGAATTCCTGGATCGCAACATGCCCCGCCAGGAGCGCAATCACCACCAGCAACAGCGGCATCAAATCTCCGCCGCCGCCATTCGGGCAGCAGATCGGCGCGGCAGTTGGCAGGGCATTGGTCATGGACTCAGCCAGCGAGCTTGGGGACGGCGGCTTGCGCGACTTTCGCGATGTTTTCAGGCGTCGCCGGGGATTGGCTCTTCTGGAAGCCGATGTCCGCCAGGCCGAGGTGTTCGAACCCGGAGAAGCCGGCGAACTCCAGCGTTTTCTTCGTGCAGTTCAGCGGACAGCCGTCGATTGCCAGAATTTTCGCGGCGCTTTCGGTGCTGGCCAGGATGCCGGAGACCCGTCCGCCGATGCCGGCCAGGCAATACATCTTGCCGGAGCCGTCGCGGGTCAGTTGTCGGGCGGCCAGATCGGCCAAGGCGCCGACGTCGGAGCCTCCGGAGCAGGGGAAAATCAATTTCGGGGCGCCGCCGCAGGCGCAGGTCGGTTTTTCGCTCATGGGTCTTTCTCCTAAGCCAAGTATTTCTTGATGTCGTCCGGGCTCAACACCTTGCCGACGCTTTTGACCTGTCCATCCACGACGAGGGCGGGGGTGGACATGACGCCGAACTTCATGATGTCGGCGATTTTCTCGACTTTCTCGATCTGGGCTTCGAGGCCGAGGGTTTGGATCGCGGCTTCGGCGTTGGCCATCAGCAGCTTGCACTTGGGGCAGCCGGTGCCGAGGATTTGGATTTTTTTCATGGGGCAATGTCCTTTCTTGGAATGTTGGAATGATGCTTGAAACTTGAAACTGGAAACTTGGAAAATCCTATTGGGTTGAGCGGATGAATGCGTTCAATTTGGGGCCGAGTTCATTGATGGTCTCCTTGTAGCGGTCAATGTCGGGGGCAGAAATCAACTTTCTACGAATGGCTTTGCGCAGCCAGGCCTTGGTTTCTTCGAACGATCCACGGGCATAGCGATAAAACAACTTCCGATCGGCAGGGGTGAAGCGGCCATAGCCTTCGGCAATGTTGGCCGCGATGCTGTCGGCTGAACGAATGATCTGGTATCCAATGGTTCGCTGGGCTTTTTCCGGCCACGCATCGTAGGCGTTCCAAATCATGTCGGCAAGATCTTCCGCCAACTGATAGACGTTCAGTTCGTAGATTTCCTTCATAAGGCTGTTCCCAGTTTCAAGTTTCCAGTTTCATGCCGGCTGTTTCCATCATTCCACTCTTCCACCATTCCGGTTTCCGCTTACTCGCCCCGGATCGTCGCACTCCCGGCGTTCCAGTTGAAACATGGCATGGCCGATGGAAAATCGGTCTTTCAGCGCATGGCGCAGTTCATCCAGCAGGGAATCGTTCTCGCGCATGGGCCGGTCGCCGACCAGCAAATGGGCGCTGAGCGCGTGCCGTTGGCTGGAGATCGACCAGACATGGAGATGATGCATGCCCAGGACGCCGGGTTGGGCCAGGATCAAGTTCTCGATTTCGGCGGTATTCACGTGGGCGGGGGCGAATTCCAGCAGGATGCCGAGGGCTTCGCGGACGACGCGGACCGCGCCCTGCAAAATCACGGCCGCGATCAACAGGCTCAGGAGGGGGTCGAGCCAGTTCCAGCCCTGCCACCAGACGAACAGGCCGCCGACCAGCACGGCGATCGAGGAAAGCAGATCGCCCAGCACGTGCAGCAGGGCGCCCCGGATGTTGAGGTTTTCCCGGCTGTGCGTCCGGAGCAGGAAGAAGCCCGCCACGTTGACGATCAGGCCCACGGCGGCCACGGCCATCATGATTCCGCTTTGGATGGGCTCGGGATGGAACAGGCGCGGCACGGCTTCGTAGACGATGTAGGCCGAAAGCGCCAGCAAGGTCGCGCCATTGAACAGGGCCGCGAGGATTTCCGCGCGCTGCAGGCCGAACGTCCGCTTGGCGTCGGGCGGGGTGTCGGCCATTTTCAGCGCCGCCAGGCTGACGAGCAGGGCGCCGACGTCGGTCAACATGTGGCCCGCGTCGGAGATCAGCGCCAGGCTGTTGGCCCGCCAGCCGCCGACGAACTCCGCCAGCATCATGCCGCCGGTCAATGCCGCGGCGAGGCCGAGCGCGCGGGCGCCGGTGCCTTGCGCGGCATGATCGTGGACATGGTCGTGGCTAGGCATGGGGCTCCTCGCCGGACTTCATCCGGCGTTCGGCAAATTCGTCCATGTGCTTGTCGCCCGAGGCGCGGATGTCCTTGGCCAGTTGGATGACCTCGCGGATCTGGTCCTCGGGAATGCCGAGTTCCTGCGCCTGCTTGCAGTGATAGGCGAAGCAGGGCTGGCATTTGCCGGCGACGGCGGCGGCGAGGGCGATCAGTTCTTTCGTGGCGGGATCCATGGGCCGTTCCTCTTGCTTACAGGGCGATTCCGTAGGGTTTGTTGATGACGGGGGTCAGGCGTTCGAGGATGGGGCCGACTTCCTCGGCGCGGTCCTGCGCGGCGGCGAGGGCCAGTCGATCGAGTTCGGCGGAGAGGGCGCGGACGCCTTCGAGATAGGCTTCGTTGCGGGCGTCGCCGGCGGGCCAGGGGAGGGCGGCGAGCAATACGTCGTCGCGCTGGCGCAGGAGGACGGGCAGCAGCGGGCGGACGGCGTCGAGGCCGCGCGCCTTGAAGCGGGCGGCGGCGGTCTTGCCGGTTTTGCGCAGATGGAAGAGCTTGTCGAGGGCATAGGAGAGGCCGTTGTCCTCGTGCAGGCCCACGAACAGGCCGCAGCCGAACCCGCAGGCGAGCATCGAACGGCGGGCGTCGCCGGCGGCGAGCGCCTGGTCCATGTCTTCCGCCGCGTTGGCCACGTCTTGGAGGCGGGCTTTGAACGATTTGTCGGCGGCATATTCGGCGGGGGGATTCGCGGCGTAGGTCTGTTGGATTTCCGTCCACTGCCGGCGGGCCTCGGCCAGCAAGGCCAGGCCTTGCGCCTGCTTGGCGGCGTCGAGTTCCTTGTCCTTCATCATGTCCTGGACGATGGCGCAGTAGTCGCGGATCACGCGGCGGCAGACGGCGACGTCCTCGTCGAACTGCGCGAGGGAAGGAGGGGGCGGCGCGGCTTCTTCCTGGGCGAAGGTGCGCGGCGCGGCAATCAGGAGCGCCGCGAAAGCGGCAAACAGCGTGGAGCGAACGGTGGTTTTCATGCGGCGGGGAATCCTTTCTTTTTCATGGCCAGGGCATAGGCGGCGGGCAGGAAGAACAGCGTCAGCAAAAGGGAATAGAGCAGGCCGCCGATGACGGCGATAGCCATGGGTTTCAGCATGTCGCCGCCTTCGCCCAGATTCAAGGCCAGCGGCAGGAGGCCGAGCACGGTGGTGAGCTGGGTCATCAGGATGGGCCGCAGGCGCAGGGGGGCGGCCTGGCGGATGGCGTCGAGGGCGGATTTGCCGGCGGCGCGGAGTTCCTCGGCGAGGGAGAGCAGCACGACGCCTTGGGACGCGATGCCGCCCATCATGACGACGAGGCCGATCATGACGGTGACGCCGATCGGGATGTGGAAAGCGCAGAGCGCGCCGAACGCGCCCGTGAGCGCGAAGGGAATGCCCAGCATCGCCAGCACCGGCAAGACGTAGGAATTGAACTGGATGGCCAGCACGACGTAGGCGAACAGCAAGGCGAAGAACAGGATGGTTCGCATGGTCCGCTGGTTTTCGGCCATCATTTCGGCCTGGCCGCCCATGGCGAAGCCGACGCCGGCGGGGCGCGGCAGGGCCGCCACGACCGCCTTGGCCTGGGCGATGGCGTCGCCGGCGCTGACGCCCGGGGCGCCGTCGGCGCGCACGATGACCTGCTTGATCTGGTTCTCGCGCGTGATTTCCACGGGGCCCACGGCGCGGCGCACCTCGGCGACGTCGCGCACGCGGATGGGCCGTCCGGCGCGGGTTTCGAGAATCAGGTTTTCCACGTCTTCCCTGTTCTTCAGGCTCGGCTCGGGGACCATGACGCGGATGTCGTAGTATTCGCTGCCTTCGCGGTATTCGGTGGAGACGAGTCCGCCGATGAGGGTGCGCAGGGTGGTGGCCACCTGGTTGACGGGGATGCCCAGCGCGGAGGCGCGCGCGCGGTCCACGTGGATGCGGTATTCGGGCTTGGTCATGTCCATGGAGATGTTGACGTTGACGATGCCCGGCGTCTCGTTGAGGGCCTTGGCGGCCTGCTGGGCGAACTCGTAGATGGGTTGGATTTCGGAGCCCTGCACCTTGATTTCGACGGTCTGCAGGCCGATCTGGCGGATGCCCTTGACCTTCATCTGCATGACGGGCAGCTTGGCGCCGGGGGCCATGGCCTTCTTGACCAGGGGGGTGATCCGCTCGACGAATTCCTGGGTGGTGACGTCGCGCTTGGATTTGGGCACGAGCTGGATGTCCACCTCGCCCTCCTGGGCGATTTCGTAGGTGGCCAGGCCCCAGACGCGGCCGCCGGCCATGGTGAAGACGCTCTCGATCTCGGGCTGGCCCTGCACCTGCTGTTCCACGGCCGCGAGGATGCGGTCCGTCTCGGCCACCGAGGTCCCGGCGGGCATCTTGAGCTTGACCATCACGCGGCCGTCGTCGGGCTGCGGCAGGAATTCCGAGCCGGCGAGCTTGGCCCAATGGAAGCCGACGAAAAAGAGGATCGCGAACGCGACGATGATCAGTCCGCGCGCGCGGAGGGCGAGTCCCAGCAGGCGGCCGTAGCCGGCCATCATCCGATCGACGATGCGGTCGAAGGCGGCGGCGAGGCCGGTCAGGTGCCGGGCGTGCGCGCGGATCACCAGCCAGTCCGTCAGGAGCGGGGTCACGGTGGTCGCCACGACCAGGGACAGCAGGACGATGGAGGCCACCACCAGCACCAGTTCCTTGAACAGCAGGGCCGCGAGGCCCGGCACGATCAGGAAGGGCAGGAAGATGCCGAGGAACGTCAGCGTCGAGGCGATGATGGCCGGGCCGACCTGGGCGGTGGCCGTCTGCACGAGGCCCTTCGTTTCGCCGTGGCCGAGAGTGTCCGCCTCGTGCTTGAGGCGGGTGATGTTTTCAAGCACGACGATCGAATTGTCGAGAATGACGCCCAGCGCCACCACCAACCCGCCGAGCGAGAAGATGTTGAGCGAGAAGCCGGCGATCTTCATGACGAAGAAATTGGCCAGGAGGGTCAGCGGCAGCGCGACGACCATCACGGCGACCTGCCGCCAGTGGCCGAGGAAGAGGTACACCACGAGAATGACGAGGATGGCGGAAAGCACGGCGGAGTCGCGGACGCTCAAAATGGCGCCCATGACGTAGTCGCCCTGGTTTTCCACCACGCCGAACTCGATGCCTTCCGGGATTTCGGGGCGCAGCTGGTCCAGCTTGGCTTTGACCTCCCGAGCCACGTTCACGGTGTTGGCCTCGGCTTGCTTGAGCACGTTGACCTTCACGCAGGGGCGCCCGTTGAAGCGCGTGTTGACGCGCATTTCCTCGTGGCTGTCCTCGACCTGGGCGACGTCGCGGATATAGACCAGTTCGCCGTTGGGGCCGCGCGCCACGGCCGTGTTCCGGATTTCGTCGAGATCTTCGAACTCGCCCATCGTGCGGGCGATGATTTCCCGCGTCTCCACCGTGACGCGGCCGGCGAAGATCTGCCGGTTTTCCGCCTTGAGGGCGGCGGCGACCTTCTCCGGCGTCAGGTTGTAGGCCGTCAGGCGCACGGGATCGAGATGGACGCGGATCTCGCGCTGGAGGCCGCCGACGATTTCGGTGCCGGCGGTGCCGGGCACGGCGGAGAGGCGGTCCGAAAGCCAATTGTCGGCCCAGTCGCGCAGCCAGACCAGGCTGTGCCGGTCGGAAGCCAGCGTGACTTCCATGACGGGCAGCTGCGATGGGTCGGCCTTGATGATGAGGGGCGGGTCGATGTCGGGCGGCAGGTTGCGGTTGACGCGGCCCATGACGGCCAGCACGTCCTGGTAGGCGATGTCGACGTCGACGCCGTAGCGGAAATTCACCAGCAGCGTGTACATGCCCTCGATGCAGGAGCCGTCGAGATAGTCGAGGTTGTCCACGGTGGCCATGCCGCGTTCCACCGGGTCGGCGATGTTGGTTTCGATTTCTTCGGGCGTGGCCCCGCGCCAGTAGACGTGGATCTTGACCATCGGATATTTGATGTCCGGCAGGTAGTCCACGTCCAGGCCCAGCAGCGCGAAGAAGCCGAGGGCCATGGCCGCGACGGACAGCACGACCACCGCGACGGAGCGCTTCAGGGAGAAATCGGTGATTTTCATGGCTTGGCCGCTTCCGGGGCTTGTGCCGGCGCTTTCTTCCCGGGTTCGCCGTCTTTCTTCGGCCCCATGATCTTGACGGGGGCGCCGTCCTTGAGGCCTTCCTGGCCGCGGACGATCACGGCTTCGCCGGCCGCCACTCCATCGAGGATCTGGACGAATCCGCCGGCTTCGAGGCCGGTTTGGACCGGGCGGCGGGACGCCTTTTCATCCTGCGCCACGAAAACGACCGCGCCGCCGCCGGGCAGCGCCAGCAGGGCTCCGCTCGGAATGACCACGGCGCCGGCGGCGGTTTCGACGGGAACCGCGACGCGGGCGAAGAGCCCGCTGAAGAGGGGCTCTTCCGCGGCGAGGTTCGCCTCGGCCGTGAGGGTCCGGGTCGCGGCATCCAACTGGGGATAGATCCGCTCGATCGTTCCGGCGAACTTCCGATCGGGCCAGGCGTCCAGCGCCACGTCCACCGCGATGCCCGTTTTCAGCCGCCGCACGTCCTGTTCGGGGACGGCGAAGCGCACGCGCAGGCTGGCGGGGTCGTAGATTTCGACCAGCGGTGCGCGGGGGGCCACGTAGTTGCCTTCGGACACCCAGACCTTGGAGACGATGCCGGCCCACGGCGCATGGATATCGTAGTCGTTCGCGCCGGTTTCCGCCGCCGCGACCTGGGCTTCGGCGCGCTTGAGGGCGGCGCGTGCGATTTCCAGTTGTTCGCCGGGCAGCGAGCCGCTGGCCACCAGTTGCTCGACGCGCTTGAAATCGGCCTCCTGGCGTTTCCATTCCTCGCGGGCGGCCTCCAGGCTCGATTCGACCATGCCGGCGCGGCCCACGCGGACCAGCCGCTGGTTCTTGCGGACGGCATCGCCTTCGCGGACGGCGCATTCGACGATGGGGCCTTCGGCGGGCGAGGCCATGCGGGCCACGGTCACCGGCTCGACCGAGCCGGTATACAGGGCGGAACGCGTCAAGTCGCGCGCTTCGGCCTTCTGCACCTGCACCGGCGCCGCCGGCTTGGGGGCCGCCGCGGAATCCGCTTCGGTCTTTTTGCCGCAGCCGGCCAAGAGGAGAGAAAGGGCAATAAAGGGAATTATGGAACGTTGGAAAAATGGAATGTTGGGAGAAGGGAGAGCGGATTTGGTTTTCAAACCCATCATTCCATCCTTCCGCCACTCCATTGTTGGCTGTTTTTCTGTTTTCATTGTTCCGTATCTCCTGTCGCCAGGCGGCGGCGCGCATCCGCGATCGATCCGTCCGCCTGCGCGCGGGCCAGGCTGGTCTGGGCGATCACCAAGGCATTCTGGGCATCGAGCACGTCGGTCAACGTGCCTTTGCCCAAGTCGTATTTTTCCTTCACGATCCGAAAACTTTCCTCGGCTTGGCCGACGGTCTGCGCCGAGGTCTGGATCCGTTCCTGCGCGGCCAGGAGGTCGGCCAGCGCGGTCTCCACCTCGTAGCGGATTTGCAGTTCCAGCTTGCGCAAGCGTTCCTGCGCGCCGCGCAGGCGGGCGCGCTGCTCGGCGACTTTCCCGCGGGTCAGCTGGCTGTCGAAGATCGGGATTTCCGCCACGAGGCCGATGCGGCCCGCGTCGGCCTGGTCGTCCGCGCCCTCGGGCTGGTCGGTGGCGTCGAGCATCCAGCGTCCGCCGTAGGAAGCCTGCGCGGAAAGGGTGGGCTTGAAGCCCGCTTGGGCGGCGCGCACGGCGGCCTCGGCGGCGGAAACCGCCTCCCGGGCGGCGCGCAAGTCGGTTCGCTGGGCGAGGGCCTTTTCCATGCAGGCGGCGGAATCGGGACAGGGCGACAGTTCGCGCGCTTCGAGCGTCCCGACCGCGACGGGCGCCTGCGCGTCCTCCAGCCCCAGCAGCGCCGCCCAGGCCCGCTGCTGGATCGTGCGGTTGTTCCGCTCGCGGACCTGGCGTTCGTAGAGCTCGGCCCGGCGCACCTGGACGCGCAGCAAGTCCACGCGCGCGGCCTTCTCCGCGTCCACCAGCGACTGAATGGTGCGCTGTTGTTCGTCCATGGCCTGCACGGCGGTTTCCAAGGAGCGCAACACCTCGTCTTGCGCCAACAGGCCGTAGAATTGGGCCGTCACCTGGAACGCCAACGTTTCCCGGGCGCGGGCCAGTTGGTTCGAGGCCGCCTGGCGGGACCAGTCCGCCGCATCCGCCTCGCCGGAGACGCGTCCGCCGGTATAGAGCGGCAGGGTGGCGATGAGATCGGCGCCCGCGATCTGGGGGCCGAACGTTCCGGACTCGCCGTTCTGCGTGGCGGGGAAAAGCCGCTGGTCTTCGGTCCAAACGTCGTAGGCGCCGCGCGCCTTGAGGGTCGGGCCGCCGCCCGCGCGCGCCGTCCGCAGGCGCGCTTCGGCTTCCGCCAGCCGGCTTTGGGCTTCCGCGACGTCGGGATTCTGCGCCAGCGCGAGCGCAAGCGCCTCGTCCAGAGCCAGGGCTTTCGCCGGTTCCGCCGCGGCGGTTCCCGCCGCGAGTCCGATGGCCAGGACGACAGAAAAGACGGTTTTCATGACACGTAGGCTCCGAAGGCCATTCCCGAGAGGGTCGCCATGACGACGACGAGGCCGATGAAGGTCAGCGTCTTTTTCGGGCCGAGGATGGAGTTGATGACGAGCATGTTGGGCAGGGAGAGGGCGGGGCCGGCGAGCAGGAGGGCGAGGGCGGGCCCCTGGCCCATGCCGCTGTCGAGCAGGCCGCGCAGGATGGGCACTTCCGTCAGCGTGGCGAAATACATCAGCGCGCCGGTGACGGACGCGAACAGGTTGGTCCACAGCGGCCAGATCGTTGCCAGCCAGGCGGGAGCCGCGCCCTCGCGGCCGAGGATGGTCAGCAGGGCCTGCGGCGAATCGCCGACGAGCGCCTGGATCCAGACGTTGGGGATGATGCCCGCATCCTGGCTGTCGGGGCTGCCGAGGAAGAAGCCGGCGGCGAGCACGCCCATGAAAAGGAGAGGCAGGATCTGCTTGGCGAAACCCCACGACTGGTCGCGCCAGTCCTTGAGTTCGGCGCCGCCGAAGAAGGTCAGCGCGGCGAGGCCGGCCGAGCCGGCCGCGAAGGCGGCCACGGGATAGCGGGGCAGGACGATGGCCAGCACGGCGGCCGGGACGGCGGCCAGGGCGATATACGCCAGCTTGACCTTGAAGAACCGCCAAAGACAAAAGCCCATCAAGGCCGCGAACGCCGCGGTCAACAGCCACTTGGCCTTGAAGATCGCAAACCAGATGCCGGCGGTTTCCTGCGGCCGCGCCCAGTTGGCGAACACGAGGATGCCGACCATGGAGAGGAAATAGAGCGCGACTTGCCAGAGCGGGCGGGCAGGCTTGTCGTCGTCGCCGAGAAACACTTCTTGCGGATTCGCCGCTTTGGCGCGCTCTTCTTTGAGGAAAATGAGGTGCATCAGCAGGCCGATGACGACGCTGAAGACGACGGCGCCGACGGCGCGGGCAACGCCGAGCTGGACGCCCAGCACGCGGGCGGTCAGGACGATGGCCAGCACGTTGATGGCGGGACCGGAGTAGAGGAAGGCGACGGCCGGGCCGAGGCCGGCGCCGCGGAAATAGATGCCGCCGAAGAGCGGCAGGACGGTGCACGAGCAGACCGCGAGGATGGTGCCCGAGACCGATGCCACGGAGTAGGAGAGCCATTTCGAAGCCTTGGGGCCGAAATACTTCATCACGGCGTTCTGGCTGACGAACACGCCGATGGCGCCGGCGATGAAGAACGCCGGCACGAGGCAGAGCAGGACATGCTCGCGCGCGTACCACTTGGCCAGATGCAGGGCCTCGAGGATCGCGCCCTGGAAGCGCAGGTGTTCCATGGGCAGGAAATAGAGGCCGAGGAAGGCGGCCAGGAGGCCGAGGAGGAATTTGAGTTCCTTGTTCATGGGGGTTCCTTAAATGGATTGATCTTGGCGCTTCTTGACGGACTTCAGCGCCTCGACGGTGCACCCGAGGGCCTGCAACATGCAGGGGGTGGCCAAATGGTGGATGACGCGCTTGCCGGCGCGCCGTTCGGTAACGATGCCGACTTTCTTGAGCTTGTCCAGATGGCGGGAAATGGTCGGTTGGCTGGTCGCGGCGAGGCTGCGCAGGTCGTTGACGCAGCAATCGCCGCGGCTGAGCGCGTCCAGCATGAGGACGCGGGTCGGGTGGGCGAGGGCCTTGAGGAGATCGGCGCGGGCTTTGGCTTGGGCGGTATTCATGGCCGTAAACATATACACATATGTGTATAAGTGTCAAGAGGCGCCGGGCGGAATTTCCGCGGGGAAAGGGAATCAGGCGCCGGCGGCCGGGACTTCCTCGGCGAGGATCCGGCGGATGTCGGCGGAACAGCAGGTGCCCTTGGGGTTGAGCTCCTGGCAGCGGTTGCCGTGGCCGGCGCCGGTGGCGGCGTGGACGTCCCCGAGCGTTCGGGCGCCGGCCCGGATGGCCCGGACGATGGCGCCGCGCGAAACGCGGTGGCAATAGCAGACGATTTCGTCTGCGGGATCGGGCGTATGGGGGTTTGTCGACATCGGTCCTATATCTATCCGGTGCGGGATGAAGTTGCAAGGCGGCGGGGCGCGGTTTTGCGTTGGATCCGGCCACGGAAAACGGCAAAGTGCATGGCAAGTCGGCCGATTCCGGTTGCGGGGCGTCGGTCGGGCCGGGAGAAACGAATGAGAACATGGAGATTTCTGCTGGGGTTGCTCTTGGTTCCGTTGTGCGCTCGGGGCGCGGCGCTTCCGGAAGCCATGTTCATCCTGGACGCGTCCGGCAGCATGCAGGAAGCGGCCGGCGTCCAAACGAAAATGGCGGCCGCGCAGGCGGTGCTGGCCGAGGTCGTGCCGGCCGTCGCGCCGGAAGTGAAGATCGGCCTGGCCGCCTACGGCCACCGCCGTGAAAACGACTGCGCCGACATCGAAATCCTCGTGGCGCCCGGCAACGAAGACCGCGCCACCCTGCTGGCGCGCATCGCCGCGATGCGGCCCGTGGGGATGACGCCCATTTCGGCGGCCGTGGCGCAGGTGGCGGATTTGCTGAAGGGGCGCGCCGCGGAGACCACGATCGTGCTCGTGAGCGACGGCCAGGAAACCTGCGGCGGCGATCCGTGCGCGACGGTCCGGGCCCTGAAGGCGGCCGGCGTGAAGTTCGTGATGCACGTGGTGGGGTTCGCCGTGACGGCTGCGGACAGGCTCCAGTTGGAATGCATCGCGCAAGCCGGCGGCGGCAAGTACTTCGCCGCGGCGGACGCCGCGGGGCTGCTGGCGGCGCTGCAGGAAGTGAACGCGGAAATCGCGCAGAAGGTGGAACAGGCGAAAACCGTGGTCGTTGCGCAGGCGACGGGCTTGGGCAAGCTGCGCATCGTCCTGCCGGATGGCGCGCTGCAAAGCCTGGACGGCTTCCGCGTCGTCCGCAAGATCAGCGAAAAGGTGGTGAAGGAGGGCGAGTTGCCGGGGGCGGATTCGACGCATCCGCTGATGTCGGGCGACTACGCGCTGACGCTCCTGTTCGCGAATCCGAACTACCAGCCGCCGACGGAAATGCCGGTCGGCGACTTCGCGGTGGCGAAGGGCGCGACGACGGAAATCGCGCTGGGCGCGCTGGCGTTCAACGTCGCCGAGGAACTGAAAGCGGCGCCGGTGGAGGCGGTCGTGATTTCCGAGAGCGCCACGGGCCGCGAGGCGCTGCGCTTGCTGCGGCATGACAACGACTATTATTTGTTCAAACCCAAGCCGCTGTTGCCGGGCACCTACGACGTGGCGTTTCTCTACCGCCGCTGCGAAAAGCCCGCCGTCGTCGCGGAAGGCCTGGCGGTGGCGGCCGGAAAAGAAACGGTCCTGACCTTGGATGCGGGCATCCAGGTGGCGCGGCCCGAAGGCACCCGGGTGCGGGGCTGGGATCTGGTACCGGCCGGCGGCGGCGAGCCCTGGCTGGCCGTGCGCCGTGGCATGGACAACGACGAACCGCTTTGGCGGCCGTTCATCGCGCGGCCGGGCACCTACGACCTGATTTTCAAGGTCAACGACATGGACGAGGACTTGCCGGTGGGCGAGGGCCTCGAGATCCGGCCGGGCCAGACCGTGCGGTTCGACGCCGGCTTGTAGCCGCCGGGCGGGACCGCCGCGCCGACGTTGAAATCCGTTGCCTGCGCTTTACAAGCCCCGCGCGGTTGGGGTAGATTCCCCGCGACTTGAATGCATACAACGGGAGATATTCCATGATGAAAAAAGCGACGGTGTTGGCCTGTGCGGCGTTGGTGGGCTGCGGTGCGGCGTTCGGCGGTTTGATCAGCGAGGATCCGGGCGAACTGGCGGTTTCCGGCCTGGCGTTTCTGCCCGACCACGCGGATTGCGACCTGTTCGCGCTGGGACTCGGCGCGCAGGTCAGCTACCGCGAGTGGTTCAGCTTCCCGTGGGGCGTGGGCGTCAACCTCGGGGTTTCCCAGTGGCAGGTGGACGATGCGTCCAATGCCTTCAAGATCAAGTACGTGAAGAACTACGACGGGGAAGCGCTGGTGATTCCCTTCGGCGCCTCGCTTTTCTTCAACGTGATCGATTGGGACAACTGGAACCTGATCTTCGAAACGGGCCTGCAGTATGCCTTCGTGGAGTCGAGCGTGGACGCCTACAACGAGGACAAAGACCGGCGCCAGGAGGCGGACATCGGCGGCGCCGTGCTGTGGAACCTCGGCGCGGAATACGAATACATGGTTTCCGAAAACGTCTATTTGACCGGCGCCCTTGGTTACCAGCAGGACGTGCTGAACGAGGACTCGAAGTTCGACGGCAAGACCGTGCGCGACGTGACGTTCGGCGGCGGCTACGCCCGTCTCGGCGCCAAGTTCCTGTTCTAGGCCGCGGAATTTCGGCCTGCCAGGGCACGTTCGCGGCCGCGAACGTGCCTTTGCTTTCGGGAAGGAACGTTCGATCATGATCCGTTGTTATTTGCCGCCCGGCCGCTGGGCCGGCGAACAGGCCGAACTGGACGAGGCCGAATCGAAGCATGTGGCGGGCGTGATGCGCGCGCAGGCCGGAGCGCGCATCGAACTCCTCGACGGCGCGGGGCGCGTGGGCGCGGCCGAGGTGGTCGCGCCGCACAAAAAGCGCACGGCGATCCGCATCCTGTCGCAGGAACGGAAAGATCCATTCGCGCCGCGGCGGATCCTGGCGCAGGCGCTCGTGCGCGAGCAGAAAATGGATTGGCTGATCCAGAAGGCGGTCGAGCTGGGCGTCCACGCGATCTGGCCGCTGCAGACCGACCATGCCGTGGTCAAGATCCGCGCGGAGGAAGCGGAGCGGAAGGCGGCGCGCTGGCAGGCCATCGCGCTGGCCGCCTGCAAGCAAAGCGGCAATCCGTGGTTGCCGGAAATCGCGCCGCCGCGCCCGCTGGCGGCCGCGCTGGCGGCGCTGCGGGGCGCGCCGGGGGCGGCCTGTTTCGGCGCGCTGCAGGAGGGCGCCGTGCCGCTGCCGGAGTTCTTCGGCCGCCTGCGGCGCGAGGCGTGTCCGCAAGTCGCGGCGTTCATCGGGCCGGAAGGCGATTTCAGCCCGGCCGAAGTCGCCGCGCTGCTGGCGGCGGGCGTCCAGCCCGTCACGTTCGGGCCCATCGTCTTCCGCGTCGAGACCGCGGCGCTGTTCGTCCTCTCGGCGCTGCAATACGCCTGGCTGCCGTAGCGGGCTTTCCCATGCGCGAACTCGAACCGCAGCCCATCGCGATCGACGGCCAACCGGCTTGGACGTTCGACCGGTTGCCCATCGTCGGCCAGCCGGCACCCGGTTTCCGATTGGTTGATCCGGACTTCAACGACCGGACGCTGGCGGATTTCGCGGGGAAAAAGAAAGTGCTCCACGTCGTGCCGTCCGTGGAGATGCCGGTTTGCCGGCGGGCAGCCCGGAAGTTCGTCGATGAACTCGCCGCGCGCGCCGACGTGGTCGTGCTGACGGTTTCCGCGGACCTGCCTTTCGCGCTGGCGCGGTTGCGCGCGGACCTGGAGCCGGCCAACGGCCGGTTTCTCTCGACGTTCCGTTCGCCGGAATTCGGCATGGACTACGGCACGTTGATCGTGGAGCACGCGCGGATGGGGTTGCAGGCGCACGCGGTGATCGTGCTCGACGAGCGCGACGTCGTGCGGCACGTCCAGCTTGTTCCCGAAACGGCGAACGAGCCCGACTACGCCGCCGCGCTGGCGGCGCTGGGATAACATCCATTCGACGGCCGGGGGGCGGATGGGGTTTCCGGGGCGAGACGGAAAACATATCGTGCTGTCCCGGAGATGAATGTGCTTGAAACTGCGCCGCGTCCTTTCCGCAGATTGGGGTTTGATGCCGGCGGGGAAGAGGTGTAATTTGTTTATAAAGCGTTAAGAGCTTGGATTCAGCTCGAGACCAATCGACATGCACCGTCCATCCCCAAGTTGTGCCGGGAACTGGTTGCCTGCCCGGAAGAAGGGTATTTGGCTGGCGTTTGCGTGTCTGTGCGCAACGGCATCCGGACCGGAGAGCGGCGCGGCCGATTTGTTGATTTCCGCCCAACGGGAAAGCAATTCCAACCTGCGGATCGAAATTCCCTCGTTCACCACCGAATACCACTTGGTGCGGGCCACCGAGACCTTGAGCGACTGGGGTCTGACCGGTCTGGTGCTGGGCGCGGAAGGCACGCAAGTCTGGCGGGACCGCGACGCGCTGGAACGGAAACAAAGGCAGTTCTACCGGGTGTTTTCGCGGGACGTGCTGCATCCGCTGGATTCCGACGGCGACGGGATCGACGACGTCTATGAGTTGCGCCGGCCCCAGCTTTTCGATCCGCTGAATCCGGCGGATGCCGGCGGGGATGCCGACGGCGACGGACTCTCCAACCAGCAGGAATACGCCTATGGAACCGACCCGGAAGACGGCGATTCGGATGGCGACGGCATGGCCGACTTCTGGGAAATCGACCAAGGCTTCGATCCGCTCCGGGACGACGCGGCCGCCGATGCCGACGGGGATGGTCTCGGCAACTTGCAGGAATATCTCGCAGGCACGCATCCGCGGGTGGCCGATTCCGACGGCGACGGGTTGAGCGATTTCGAAGAAGTCGCGGTGTTCGGCACGGACCCGTGGTATGGCGACACGGACAACGACGGCTTGCCGGACGAATGGGAAACGGACAAAGGGCTGAATCCGCTTTCGAACGGCGGCGCCGATGGAGCGGCCGGCGATCCCGACCGGGACAAGTTGGCGAATTCCGAGGAATACGCGCATGGCACCCATCCGTTGCGGCCGGACACGGACGGCGACCGCATGCCGGACGGCTGGGAAACGACCCATGGGTTCAATCCCCTCGTGGACGACGCGGCCGCGGATGCCGATGGCGACGGATTGACCAACCTCCAGGAACTGGGCTATGGCACGAATCCGCTCAATGCGGACACGGACGGGGACGGACTGCCGGACGGGTGGGAAACGGCCCATGCCCTCGACCCGCTCTCCGACGACGCGGGGGACGATCCCGACGTCGACGGGCTGGCGAACCTGGAGGAACTCGGGGCCGGGACCGATCCGCAGGCGGCGGACACGGACGGCGACGGGCTGGGGGACGGCGAGGAGATCGGGACGCGCGGGACGGACCCGCGGCGGGCGGACACGGACGGGGACGGGCTGCCGGACGGGTGGGAGGTCGCGCATTCGTTCGAGCCGCTGTCGGACGGGGGCCTGGCGCGGGGGCTCGTGGCCTGGTGGCGGTTCGACGAGGGGGCGGGCCTGGCGGCGTCGAACGCGGCGTCGACGAACTGGCCGGGGCTGCTGTCCGGCATGGGGACGAACGCGTGGGTGTCGGGGCGCGGGGCGGGGGGGGCGCTGCGGTTCGACGGGAGCAACGACGTGGTGTCGGTGTCGCAGGCGGGGGGCGCGGCGGTGACGGGCGCGCCGTTCACGGTGACGGCGGTGGTCTGGCAGGAGGCGGGGTCGCGGCCGGCGCCGACGGTGGTCTCGGACGGGCTTTTGACGGGGACGAACTGGCCGGGGTTCGCGCTGCGCTACCAGAACTGGAACAACTGGCTGCTGGGGATCGCGGGCAGCGGCAGCGGGCCGTACGCGCTGGCGGCGCGGACGGACTGGCTGCCGGAGATGGGGGGCCGCTGGGTGGACGTGGCGCTTGCGCACGACGGGACGGCGCTGCGGCTGTACGTGGACGGGCGGCCGGCGGCGGCGGCGACCAACGCGTTCTCGGCGGGGCTGCAGGCGGAGCTGAAGATCGGCGGGGGCCACGTGAACGCGGCGGACGCGTTCTGGAAGGGGAAGATCGACGACGTGCGCATCTACCGGACGGCGCTTTCGACGAACGAGCTGGCGGAAGCGAACGAGTGGCTGGGGGACGCGGACGGCGACGGGCTCTCCAACGGGCGCGAGTACGAACTGGGCACCGATCCGCGGGCCGCGGACAGCGACGGGGACGGGCTGGGCGACTGGGCGGAAACGGCCACGTGCGGGACGGACCCGCGCCTCGCGGACACGGACGGCGACGGGATGGGGGACAAGTGGGAGTTGGACAACGGGCTCGATCCGCTTTCGGACGACGCCGCCGCGGACGCGGACGGCGACGGGCTGTCGAACCTGGCGGAGCTGGGCCACGGGACGAACCCGCGGAACGCGGACCCGGACGGGGACGGGCTCGACGACTACGCGGAGGTGGTCGTGCATGGGACGGATCCGTTCGACGCGGACAGCGACGACGACGGACTGAACGACTACGCGGAAGCGGTCGTCTTCGGGACGGACCCGAACGATCCCGACACGGACGGCGACGGGCTGCCGGACCAGTGGGAAACGCAGAAGGAGCTCGATCCGCTCTCCGGGAGCGGCGCGGACGGCGCGGACGGGGATCCGGACGGCGACGGGCTGGCGAACGCGCAGGAGCGGACGCTGGGGACGCATCCGAAGCTGGCGGACACCGACGGCGACGGACTGCCGGACGGGTGGGAAGTCGCGCATGGGCTCGAGCCGCTCGTGAACGACGCGGCCGCCGACGCCGATGGCGACGGGTTGACCAATCTCCAGGAACTGGGCTATGGCACGAATCCGCTCAATGCGGACACGGACGGGGACGGACTGCCGGACGGGTGGGAAACGGCCCATGCCCTCGACCCGCTCTCCGACGACGCGGGGGACGATCCCGACGTCGACGGGCTGGCGAACCTGGAGGAACTCGGGGCCGGGACCGATCCGCAGGCGGCGGACACGGACGGCGACGGGCTGGGGGACGGCGAGGAGATCGGGACGCGCGGGACGGACCCGCGGCGGGCGGACACGGACGGGGACGGGCTGCCGGACGGGTGGGAGGTCGCGCATTCGTTCGAGCCGCTGTCGGACGGGGGCCTGGCGCGGGGGCTCGTGGCCTGGTGGCGGTTCGACGAGGGGGCGGGCCTGGCGGCGTCGAACGCGGCGTCGACGAACTGGCCGGGGCTGCTGTCCGGCATGGGGACGAACGCGTGGGTGTCGGGGCGCGGGGCGGGGGGGGCGCTGCGGTTCGACGGGAGCAACGACGTGGTGTCGGTGTCGCAGGCGGGGGGCGCGGCGGTGACGGGCGCGCCGTTCACGGTGACGGCGGTGGTCTGGCAGGAGGCGGGGTCGCGGCCGGCGCCGACGGTGGTCTCGGACGGGCTTTTGACGGGGACGAACTGGCCGGGGTTCGCGCTGCGCTACCAGAACTGGAACAACTGGCTGCTGGGGATCGCGGGCAGCGGCAGCGGGCCGTACGCGCTGGCGGCGCGGACGGACTGGCTGCCGGAGATGGGGGGCCGCTGGGTGGACGTGGCGCTTGCGCACGACGGGACGGCGCTGCGGCTGTACGTGGACGGGCGGCCGGCGGCGGCGGCGACCAACGCGTTCTCGGCGGGGCTGCAGGCGGAGCTGAAGATCGGCGGGGGCCACGTGAACGCGGCGGACGCGTTCTGGAAGGGGAAGATCGACGACGTGCGCATCTACCGGACGGCGCTTTCGACGAACGAGCTGGCGGAAGCGAACGAGTGGCTGGGGGACGCGGACGGCGACGGGCTCTCCAACGGGCGCGAGTACGAACTGGGCACCGATCCGCGGGATCCGAATAGCGACGGCGACGGCGACGGCATGCCCGATTTGTGGGAAGACGCCAACGGATTGGATTCCGGCCTCGACGATGCACTCGGCGATCTGGACGGCGATGGCCTGACGAATCTCGATGAGTTCATCCATGAAACCGATCCTCAACTCGCCGATCCGGACGGAGACGGATTGTTCGATTACGCCGAAATCGCGACCTACGGAACCGATCCGTTCGACGCGGACACGGACGACGACGGCTTGGATGATTACGCCGAAGTCGTGACCTTTGGCACCAATCCGTTCGACGCGGACACGGACGACGACGGCTTGGCGGACAAGTGGGAGACAGCCGTCGGACTGGATCCGCTGGTCGGCACGGGCGCGGACGGGGCTTCCGGCGATCCCGACGGCGACGGGCTGGCAAACCAGGCGGAGCAGGAGCACGGGACGGATCCGTTGGAAGAGGACACGGACGGCGACGGGTTGGACGACGGGGCGGAAATTTCGACGCATGGAACGGATCCGTTGCGGGCAGACACGGACGGCGACGGCTTGCCGGACAAGTGGGAAATCGACAATGGCTTCACGCCGT
>ERZ795051.1762-NODE-1762-length-26144-cov-4.298325_pt1 | contig 26144 bp, 25 predicted proteins | sample MGYA00375135_ERZ795051 | MGnify/ENA primary metagenome ERZ795051 (study PRJEB30180, sample SAMN05720222) | activated sludge metagenome | isolation source: Anaerobic digester | place: Japan | collected 2015-05-26 ... | reverse complement strand
TATGAAAAACGATTTGAATGGCGAACATTTATGGAGTGCTGATGCTATAGAAATTTTTATTGGATACGAAAAGCCTGAAACAAAAGGCCCCCTCCTATTCTCAGATCGACAAATACTTATAGGTGCTGGCAAGAATGATCAATTTCATGTGGTAAACTTAAATCCTCAACCAAAAATTACTTCGACAGTTGTTCCATCCGTAGATGGAAAAGGATATACGATTGAAGCGGCAATTCCATGGGATGTAATAGGAATAAAAGCAAAAGAAGGACAGGAATATCTCTTTGATATTGGTGTTGATAATAGTAATGATGGGAAAGGACGCTCATGTCAAATTATGTGGAGTGGGATTGCACGCAATTCAAGTGATCGTAGTGCGTGGGGAACCTTGAAACTTGTAAGATAATTACTATAGAATAAAGAAAAGGAGGCTGTTATATGAAAATTAAAAGGAAGTTCTTATTCGTAAGCAAAACAGCTCTCTTTGCAAAAATTATAAATTTCACACTAATCGAGTTACTTGTAGTTATTGCAATTATTGCTCTTCTTGCAGCAATTCTTTTACCCGCACTGAATACAGCAAAAAAAACGGCACAAACATCATTTTGCATGAATAATCAACATCAAGTAAGCATAGCATTAATGCAGTATGCTGGGGATTTTCAAGGTTGGATTCCCGGCAATAATATTTACGGGTCCTTACCCGGAGGTGCTAGAGCATGGAGTGTTATGCTAGCCATGCCAAAATCAGGCAACAGGTATGGAACTCCAGATGCAGGCATTTATCTACCTAATCCGATGGTATTATATTGCCCCAGTCTTAATCCGCCAAAACAATTTGAGTGGGGAGGAAGTGGAACAACTACCTGGTTCACATATGGTATACTATCAAACAACAACAGCGGCTCATGGAATGGATATCCATGGACTGATTGGACAAAAGTTCTAAGTGGTCCAGGATATTGGGACAGATGGCTTAACCTCGCAAGATGCCCTAAACCATCCTCATTTGTAATGATTGGTGATACGATAGCAAATACTGCAGGACCTCAAAGCACTCAGTATCAGTTCTTCGAACCAAATGGCAACGGAGGATGGCATGTTATGATACATACCAGACACAACAACGGTTCAAATTTTGCCTTTTTTGATGGACACGGGTCCCTCGTCAAAGAAGGGGATTTAAAAGATAAAGTTGCTATCAGATATTATTGCAAACAAAATTTCATTGAGGTTGTCTTACCTCCATAAAAATTAGGAAAAATTTATTTTGAAAAGATTTCAAAAAAATAGAATTATAAGCAAAATGAAGAAAATACACCGAAAATATTATTTCACATTAATTGAATTATTAATCGTAATTGCGATAATTTCAATCCTAGCAGCATTACTTCTTCCTGCATTGCAAAATGCAAAGAGAATGGCAAAGTTTGCTCTTTGCAAGAGTAATCTCAAACAAATCGGAACATGGGCATTAATGTATGCTGGAGATTATAATAACGTACTCCCTACTGATGGTAACTATTGGGGTGGATGCGGAGCTGCAGGATACACGTGGATTTCATCTACAACGTGGCCTGAAAAATGTGATTTAAGAGATCCTACAAAAGACCAGGGAACAGTCCTTCATTGTCCACAGGCAACCGATTCAGTAAAGCCAAGAGATACCAGCTGGACATTCAAATGTTATAATTATTCTCTAAATCGTTTTCTCGGCTCTAGTAATGAACCTACATCATGGTTTTATACACCAAGAATTCCAACTATAAAAGATTTAACTTCAGAAAAATTTTGGTTTTCTGATGGAAATGCATATCTTTATAGTGGAAAATGGCGCTGGGCAACAGGTGTTGATTTAAAAGAACCAAGTATGAGACCTTGGGCATGGAACTCAATTTTCATAAGCCATCCTGGAAAAAATTCAAATTTCCTCTTTGGAGATAATCATGTTGGTTGCATGACATTAAACGAATATCTTCCAATGAAAACAAGCACACCAGATAAATGGAAAAGATTTACGGGGTGTCCAAATCTTTAGAAAAAAATCTATATTTTTTTGATTTTTATTTGAAAAAAGAAAATCCCATTCTCAATTATTCGAGTTGTTGTTGAAATTATTTTATAAACAAATTATCATAGCAAAATATAAGGAGATACTTATGAAAAAACTATTGCAAAAAAGCGCTTTCCTAACATTCATTTTCTTCGCAATTTCTCTATTCTCCGCTGATTATTCGATACGAGGTTACACAGATAAAGAAGTCGCCATATACAAACCAGGAGAAAAAATGGAATTCACGCTCCGTGTTTATGATGGCGAAACAGTTGTAACAGGAAAAACATTGAAGTGGACGAGAACCGGGGATGATGGAAAAACTGAAAAAGGAGAAGGTATAGCAACTGAGGAAGGCCTGAAAATTACAACTTCAATGGACAAGCCAGGTTTTGTAAGAATACTCGCCTATGCATTTGGAGAAGATGGGAAAAATCTACAGGGATATGTCGGTGGTTGGGGAGCAAATAAAACGGGAAACATTTTCTTTGATGGAGGAGCATGTGTCGAACCTGAAAAACTTCAACCTGTAAGTGAACCTGAAGACTTCGACGAATTTTGGAAACAGGCAATAGAAGATTTAAATAAAGTTCCGTTAAAAGCTGAATTGAAAGAGATTCAATCGAAAACTCCTGAAGTAAAAATCTATGCAGTGAAAGTTGACTGTGCTGGGCCAAAACCAGTTACAGGATATTTATCCATACCTTCTAATGCAAAACCAAAATCACTTCCTGCAATAGCAACTTTTCACGGTTATGGAGTAAATAAGCACAATCCTCCTGGAAATCCTAATAAAGCGGCAATCGTTTTTGATGTAAATGCACACGGTATGGAACTTGGCAAAGAAGATGAATACTACACGAATTTAAAAAATGAATTAAAAAATTATTGTTTCAACAATGAGGAAAACAAAAATCCAAAGACAAGTTATTTCTATGGAATGGCTTTACGTGTTATAAGAAGTCTTCAATACCTTAAAAGCTTACCTGAATGGAATGGAAAAGATTTACAGTCTAATGGAGGAAGCCAGGGGGGATTGCAGGGACTCTGGGGAGCAGGACTCGATAAAGATGTAACCGCCTCTAACATATGGTCCCCATGGTGCTGTGACCTCGGAGGTATTACACTTGGAAGACTCCGTGGCTGGAGACCAGATTATCAGAGAGCTCTGGATTACTTTGACCCCGTTTTTCACGTAAAAAGGACCAATGCAAAAATTCATCTGATTGCAAATTATGGAGATTATACCTGCCCTCCATCAAGTGTATGGATTGTTTACAATAATATTCCACATAAGAATAAATCAATGGAAGTTAAACAGGGTTGCACCCATGGCTACCAGATGAAAGCTCATATGAAGTATGTAATATCTCCAGAAGGTATCACAAATATAGGCTTAGCCAACCGTTAAATTACTTAATAAAAATTTGAATTTTTCATAAAAAATTGATTTAAAGATGCCTATGGAAGCGATGAATAAAGTCGGTGATTTTTATTTCTCTTCGCCCATCAGGATGAATAACTAGAAGTTCAAGAGCATCTTTTCCACATGAAACGACAAAATTATCTCTTGTTATCAAAAAAATACCAGGCTGAGAGTTTATGGAGGCGACAACTTTTGCTTTGATAATTTTGAACCGATAATTTTCTCCAAATATTTGAAATTCAGTGTATGCAGAGGGCCAGGGATAATATGCTCTAATTTTTCTTTCAATAAGTTCAGCAGATTCATTCCAATTTATTAAACCATCATGCTTTTGTATTTTAGGAGCATACGAAGCTTGTCCCATTTTATCCTGAGAAACGGGTTGTAATTGATTCGAGTATATCTTCAGAATTACATCCACTACATTTTCAGATGCGATTTTCGCAAGTTTCTCTTCAAGAGTTATACTATTATCAGTAGAAGAAATTTTCACTGCGAATCTCGCAAAAACAGGCCCGGTATCGAGTCCTTTTTCCATTCGCATGAATGAAACACCGGTCTCATTTTCTCCATTTAATATTGCAGCTTGAATTGGCGCTGCCCCCCGATACTTTGGAAGAAGAGAACCATGAAGATTTAGAGGCTCTTTTAAGGGGATTGACAGGATTTCCGATTTTAGAAGTTGTCCAAAAGAAGCAAGAAAAATGAAATCAGGTTTAAGTGAGCGAATGTAAGATAAAATATCAGGTGAATTAATTGATTTAATCTTTATGACTTTTATTTTATTTGACTCAGCAAAAGCAGCCACAGGAGTTGGCGTTAAATGGAGTTTTCTGCCAGCTGGCTTGTCTTCCTGTGTAATTACACCGAGAAAATCAAGCTCATTCGAATTTGCGATTTTCGCAAGAGAAGGAATACCTAATTTACCAGATCCTACAAATAAAACTTTTGGCTTTTCTAACATATTGATTGGCCTTTAACATTGAACCTTTCCGATAATTTCTGAGACATTCCTTAATGAATTATTATCAAGATAATTATTAATACCATCTATAATTTTTAAAGGCAATTCTGGATCCGCAAAAATCGCTGTTCCAACAGCAATAGCATCAGCACCTGCAAGAAGAAATTCTATAGCGTCCTCAGAAGAAGATATCCCGCCCATACCAATTATTGGGACATCAACTGCCTTTGCAACTTCATAAACCATTCTTACAGCAACAGGTTTGATAGCAGGACCACTAAATCCCCCCATTACTGATGCTATTCTGGGTTTACGACTTTTTACATCAATTGCCATCCCTATTAAAGTATTTATTAATGAAATAATATCAGTTCCTGCGTCAACAACCGCACTGGCAAAGTCAGTAATTCTCGTAACATTAGGACTCAACTTTGTTATCAATGGCAAGCTCGTAACTGAACGAACAGCTGATACGACTCGCTGTGCAAGATGAAGATCCGTTCCAAAAGCAATTCCGCCTTCTTTTATATTTGGGCAGGAAATATTTATCTCAATTGCAGAGATTCCATCAGAATTTGCATCTAAAATTTCCGCAACATTTCTGTAATCATCTATAGTCCGCCCCCAGATATTGACAATTACAGTCGCGCCTCTTTTCTTTAATGCTGGCAGATAATTAGAATCATTGATAAATTTTTCCACACCAGGATTCTGAAGTCCAATCGAATTCAACATCCCACCAAACACCTCTGCCGTCCTGGGAGTTCTGTTTCCTTCCCATGGAAAAATAGAAATCCCTTTTACCGTCACAGCACCGAGTTTTTCAGGAGGACAATATTCAAGATACTCCATTCCATAACCAAATGTCCCTGAAGCTGTTATGACTGGATTTTTTAGCTTCAATTTTCCGAGATTTACTGTCAGGTCAGCCAAGATAAACTCCCCTTTTTAATTCTGAAACGAAATTTTTAATACTGTCTAATGTATCATATCCATGGAAAAATCTCTCAACTTTACGAACAATTGCACTTCCAACCACCACTCCATCAACACCAGTCCGAGCAGCTTTCTTTACATGATCGCTTGAGGATATTCCAAAACCCACTACAACAGGGAGAGAGGTGAATTTCTTTATATGTGAGATTTTACTTGCGAAATTCGCATTAAATTCCTTTGACTCACCGGTAACTCCCTCTCTCGAAACGTAATAAACAAATGAAGTTGCGAAATTCGCAAGAATAGGAATCCTCTCTAAAGGTGTCGTAGGAGCCACTAAACTTACAATACCAAGCTTATTTTTTTTAATAACTTCAGAATATGATTTCACTTTATTAATTTTATCTTCTTCTGGTGGTAAATCGAGGCATAAGAGGGCATCAACGCCAGAAAGATATACCTTTTTACAAAATCCCTCAAAAGTAAATTTTGCCGAATAAGCAATCGGATTAAGATAAGTAAAAATTACTATAGGTAAATCTGGATAACTTTGTCTTATTTTTGAAGCTAATTCAATTACAGTAAGAGGCGTTGCTCCAGACGATAAAGCCCGTTCTGCAGCAAGCTGATTTGCTTCCCCATCTGCAATAGGGTCCGAAAATGGAATTCCAAGCTCAAGAATATCTGCTCCGCCATTTATAACGGCATCTGCTACAGTGAAAGAAGAATCAGGATCAGGATCTCCACCCGTTATATATGCCACCAATGCACAACGTTTTTCTCTTTTACATTTATTAAAAGTTTGAATTATTCTTGTATTCATAATGTGGCAAAAAATATACCAAATATAAGATTATTCAATAGCAAACTTTCAAATGATAACTGAGATTTTACTGTTTACCCCCCATCTCCTCGCTACTTCAATTTCAAACTTCTTGGCTGCCAAAATCATATTAGCTTCTTTCATCATTAATTGTTAAACTTCGAAGCAGGTGGTACATGTTTACAATTCTCTAATGCTTTCACTTGCCGTAAAACTCGCAGTATGCACAATAGAACCATTCCTGTGGATTCGTAGCCACACCGGCACATATCATGTTCAGGTCTATGTAGAGAAAGCATCTTATAGGATCTTCTCCGTACTGTATCCTTGTCGAATAAGCTCCGCTCGTCCCACGTTGCGTATTCTGCCATTGAACAATCTGTTAACAGAGCTAACCTGCATATTTCATGAAAAATCATTAAAATTATATATAAGTATTTATAAAACAAAGAATTATTCTATAGGAAGAGGAAGATTTCATTGTCATAATTTGTAACTCGGACAAAAACAGATAAAAAATGATTTTTCATCCGCAAGGGACGAAGCCATTGCGGCACATCTGCTTCGTCAGCTGCGACTTGCAGTATTTAATACAGCGGCGTCTTGTTTCCTAACATCTATGCCGCACTGGCTTCGTGAAATATACAGGCTAATACAAATAGTAGTCGGATATATCATAGGTAAATATTCAAAGTTTTGGCGATAGCTACCGAAAAAATAATTGAAATAATTTAGAATATAGACTTCCCGAAAAAAATGCAGGAACAGCTCGAAAATATGAAACGGCGCCTTGCATAATAAAAAAAATATTTTTTGCGAAATATTTTACTATCGTTTCATCAAATAAATTTATCAATTATTTTTTCAAAACAGCATAGCTCATCTTTAGTTCCGCATATATTCTGAACAAACGGCACACCGGAATCGCCGCTCATAACTATATCGTGCTTAAACGGGATGCGCCCAAGAAAAGGAATATCCATTTCTATTGCGAGTTTTTCTCCACCTCCGCTTCCAAAAAGAGGAATTTCTTTTCCACATTGCGGGCATATGCAACCACTCATATTTTCAATCAGCCCCACAACTGGCAACGCGAGTTCGTTACAAAATTCGATGCTTCTACGAACATCATCAGTGGCAACTGATTGCGGGGTAGTTACAACAACGGCAAAACTGTTTTCGCCAAGCAGTTGAATGACCGAAAGCGATTCGTCTCCTGTGCCGGGATGGCAATCAACAACAAGAAAATCGAGTTCGCCCCAATTAGTTTGTTCAAGCAACTGCCTTATTGCACTATACTTCATTGGACCACGCCAGATGATTGCATCCCTTTCGGATTCAAGGAGAAAACCAAGCGATAAAACTTTGAGCCTCGAGTTAACCTGCGGAGGAATAATTTCGCCGCTTGATTGATTCATTCTTATTTTCACTTTTTTCATTCCAAGAATTCCTGGTATGCTCGGACCGTGCAAATCAACGTCAAAAAGTCCTGTTATTTTACCTTTCAGGGATAGCGCAACTGCGAAATTCGCAGATATCGTGCTTTTCCCGACACCGCCCTTACCGGATAGGACTATTATTTTCTTTTTAATTTTGCATAATTTAGATGCAAGCTTCTGACGTTTTTCACATTCCAAGTCTGATTCATTTTTTTGTTTTTCTTCTGCTGAACAGTTTTTTTGTTCGCATGATTCACAGGATTTATTTTGATCTTGCATATCTATGTGTCCTATTTTTTTTTGATAATTTAGTGCAATTTGCGCTTCAAAAAGGTGATTTTCAGGGAAATTTGATATTTAATATTTGCTATTTACAAAAAGTGTCAATGATCGCAAAGATTGTCACCTTGTTGAAGTTTGCCGTCAAGAAAATCAAGAACCAATTGTTTTGGCGATTCAATGCTTGCACCAACCAAAACCTTTATATTGTTTTGCATAAAAAGCGATTGCGCTCTTTGTCCCATTCCTCCGGCAATAATAATATTGACCTTTTTTTCTGCGAGCCAGCGAGGTAAAACTCCCGGTTCGTGCGGAGGCGGGATTTCCTTCGATGTTGAGATGATTTTTTTCTCTTTTTCATCAACTAGAACAAAGGTGAACTCTTCACAATGTCCGAAATGCGGACAAAGTTTTCCATTAGCGGTTGGAATTGCAATTTTCATTTTACTCCTTTCATATTTTAATTTGAGAGATAAAATTGAATATCATTCCATATTTTTTTTATTTCGCGAGAGACAAGACTGTCAGCGTATTCAACGATAGTTTTTCCATTTATTTGCGCGGCTGTTGCGTTTTTATCATAACTAATTCTACAAAAATATGTAACAAGTTTAGTTGAGTTTACAAAATTAATTATTTCCTTAGCAACTCTTTCATTGATATCGTATTTATTTACACAGACAGCGCAAGGAATCTTAAAGTGTTCAGCAAGCGATAGAATCCGTTTTAAATCATGAATTCCTGAAATAGTAGGTTCGGTTACAATAAAAAGATACGACGCTCCGGTTATTGAAGCAATAACAGGACAGGCAATACCAGGAGATCCATCTGTAATAATTAATTCGGCACCATTTATTTCAGCCAATTCTCTTGCTTTTCTACGAACAACGGATACTAATTTGCCGGAATTTCCGGAGCCAGGATTCAGAGAAGCATGTATCATTCTGCCAAAACGTGTTTCAGAATCGAATATTTTCCCGCAGTAGTTTTCATTCAAAAAAATTGCGTTGGCTGGGCATTCCCTAACACAAACACCACAACCTTCGCAGGATAATTCGTCTATGATAAATGAATGCTCGTTTGAGCTCTCGCCTGACGATTTCATTTTGACGGCGTCAAAACGGCAGAATGCGAGACAGGCTCCGCAAGAAATGCACTTCTTTTTATCTATAAAAGCCTTATATCCGGAAAAGAAATCTTCAGTTTTTTTAATTATAGGATTTAATACAAGATGTAAATCAGAAGCGTCCACATCGCAATCAGCAATCACTGCGTTTTTTGCGAGAACGGCGAAAGATGCGCTAACAGTTGTTTTACCTGTTCCTCCTTTACCGCTGATAAAGACGATTTCTTTCATATTTGCAATTTTTCTATTAGATCAATCAGTTTTTGTTTATATTCAGGCAGAGCATCAATCAACGTCAGTCCATTTGAATATAGTTCCGCGATTCTGCGCTCTTCCTTGATTTCCAATAAGATCGGGATGGATTTCAATGAACAGAAATGATTGACTCTGTCATCTCCTGAATCTGACTTGTTTAAAATAACTCCAAATGGAATATTTAATTTTGTAACGACATCAACAGCTATTTTCAAATCATGCAATCCAAATGCTGTTGGTTCAGTTACAAGCATTACAAAGTCAGCATCTTTTACTGCTGATACCATTGGGCAAGAAGCGCCGGGAGGAGAATCAATAATAACATATTCAGCTCCGAACTGGCATTCAAGCGTCGCCTGAATAACCGAAGAAGCAATAGGATAACCTATGTCTATTGCGCCCATAGCAAAATTAAGATTTCCCTGACTTCCTGATGAAACTGTCCCTATTTTTTTCTTTTTTTCAGATATTGCCTGCGTTGGGCAGACTCTTGCACACCCTCCACACGAATGGCATAATTCTTCAAAAATAAGAATCTTTGAACCAAGAGAAGCTATAGCGTTAAAACGGCAGAATTGCGCACAAGTTCCGCAAGCAATACATTTTGGTTCATTAATATAAGGGATATTGACTTCTACATTTTCTATTTTCTGAAAATCCATTTTTAGAAAAAGCTTGCAATTCGGCTCTTCAACGTCACAATCAAGCAGTGTAACAGATTTTTTTGAAGATAATGCGATTGCGATTGCCAATGCTAATGTTGTTTTTCCAGTTCCTCCTTTTCCGCTTGCTATTGCAATTTTCATTCTCTGTTTCTGCTTCCAATTTTCTTAGCTTTTTCTTTATCAATCCTATCCATCCACCCATTCTTTGTGGCGTCAATTTTATCAAAGAACTCAATATATGGTTTTATATCAAGAAGAGGTGTATCGTTGAGCATGTCTGCTCCGCACACATGAAGAATATTTCCATTCCTTTTTATCAATCTGACTATGCTCATTCCTATCGGATTAGGTCTTAACGAAGCTCGTGTGGCAAATATCCCGTGTTCAACATCTTCAAGAAAAGGTTTAACTATAAGCTTGAAAGAGATTACTCTATGAAAAAAATATAAAAGATATATATGAGAAAAGCCTTCAATATCTTTAAGTCCTTCAACAAAATCAGGAAATATTTCAATTTCAGCAGAAAATTTCTCCGCATAAACAGGTTGAATTGGCGTGTTGTCTGCCTCTATGTGTGGTGAACGTATGATCCCTATCTGTTTAAAAATAAACATAATTATATCATTTTTTTGAAATATCTGAATAACGCTTCCAGTTCAGCTGCAAGCTCGAAAGAAATTTATTCCAAGCGACTGACAGATGAACCCAATTAACCAGTAGCACTGCACTGACAACAACAAGATAAGAGGGCATAAGACCATGAGCACTACCCGTGGCACGGTAGCGTCGCTCGAAACAACATTCATATCCAATGTCCTTCAGTATCAGGTCCGTTTATCTCATTCAATTTTTTTTCTTTGAATTGAGCAAGTGCTTCATTCACTGTGCGAGATTCGCATGTGAAAGCCTTGATGCCAGCAAATTGCAAAGCTTTAAAGGCTTTCGGACCAAAATGCCCTGATACTACGCATTCGACTCCGAATTTCGCGAGATTTTGAGCCGATTGAATTCCTGCGCCTTGAACAGCATTTAAATTCTGTTCATTTTTTATAACCTCGAATTTCTCATTTATTTCATCGTATATGATAAAATACTTTGCTCTGCCAAAACGGGGATCGATAGGGGATTCAAGAGAATCCCCGCTCGCACTGAAAGCAATCTTCATTTCTTTGCTCCGTCAATCTCGTCAATTCTTGCTTTTATTTGACTGAGCTCTTTCTCAAGACTTTCAGCATAATTTTTTAAATATTGCTTTTCAATATCCGGATTTTGATTAGGCGCTGGAGTGTTAATATTTCCTCTTGCCCAACCAGGCAGACCTGTCGCGTAATACATGTTTCTGTATCCGCGACCGCGTCCGCCTCTGCAGAAAAAACCTCTGCCAATCCAATATTGTCCGTTGTTCATAAATCCGGGTACATTAAATCCGGCGCAATAACCTGCGCCCCTACCTGTCATTGGTCCGAGCTCCATAGGCCCTGTTCCGTCTCCTCTTGGCATTTTTGCTCCTCCCATTTTGTGTTTGTTGAAAATAAAAATTTATATATTATATATTATGAACATATGTTTATTATTTGTCAAATCAATTTTTAAAAAAAATTATATTTTTTTTAGAGGACATAATCGTTAAGGTATTCAGAAACAAAATGTTTGTTTGGGACTTTTGTTCTAAATCCGATACTAGCATCGAATTTCAATGCTTCTACATGCCCGTCGACAAAAAGTTAATTGGGGAATTTTACGTATCTTTCCTTTTGTAATCCGCCTTACCATACGAACACTGCATTGAAAGCTGGATAACCATGGTGCTTAACTTGCATATTCCATTAAAGGATAGCCTTTTAATATTACAACCTGATATTTTGAGTTTAATTTGATATCGTGAAAAAATCCATTTGAAAATCAACTATTAAATTATTTACTGTGTTACTGGCAAGTCTCAAGTTTTATTATTTTGTAACTAACTACATTATAAGGTATTGTAAAAAATTTTCCATACTATTTTATAAATTTTTATAAAAAATTCAGGATAATCCTCGCAAAATAACCTCAAATCAAAATTAAAAAAATTAGAGAAAATTGCTCGATACAAGTTCTTTTTAATGGAATATAATGAATAATTAGAATATAATCTGGATATTTCTTTAGGTTATTCTATAACAGGCATATAGATAGTATCTCTAAGGCTTAAAGATGGAGTATTAAAAAATAAAGCCTGAGCAGCACCATCGAGTTCTACAGTTCTATTCACATGTGCTGATGTCAGATCCGCCGCTGGAAGAAAAACTTTCTCTGTGCTCATCTCAGGAACAAAATTATTCTCAACATAAGAAAAAGAAAAACCACTACTCAACGATAACTCTGCTGTATTAAGTTCAGATATAAAAATATTAGGATCTTCTGTTGTCGAAATAACAGCTCTATCATCTTCCGTATACAGAAATCCATCTTCACCACTATCCCAATATCTGATTGGAATACCTGGTGAACTAATAATTTCATTCAGGGCATAAATTTCAGCATTCTCACGCGCATCTAAAACATTTGCCGTTTTTGACACACCAAGATCTATCATCATTAATAAACCACTTATAACTGCCAATATGCCAATAAGACTAATGACAAATTCTGCAGTGGCTTGTCCTTTCTCTTTATTTTTTCTTTTTTTCATTCTCGTATAATTCGTATAAAAAATTTCTTTTTATATGTTTGTAGCATAAAATATGCCATTTTTTTTCTTTTACAAAGAAGAAGAACAAAACAGAAGATAATCTTATTTTGTTTCGAGTATATTTCTAATTGAAGAAATTCTGTTTTTCAGTGATTTCAAAGAGTTTTTATCATAGTTTTTAGATAATTCTCTCTGAAGTATTTCCAATGCAAGTTGGGACCTTGAGCTTTCAAGATATATATCTACCAGCATCATTACGAATTTTAAATCATCAGAACTTCTATCATCTTTTTTTAGATAAGCTGTCAGCAATCCTTCGGCCTTGTGAATTTCGTGAGTTTTATCAATAAAAATTTCAGCAAGGAGTAATACAATATGAGGATTCCCTTTATCTTTAGCGAGAAGACTCCTGAGTTCTTTCTCGGCTTCTGCATAATTGCCATTAGCAATTTTTGCCCTTATTTTAGAAAATTCAGGAGGAGGCGCTTTTATATTTCCTGAATACCAATAAAAGTTCTTATGAAACCATTCTGCTAATAAAGAACCTATGACATCTGAAAGAATAAATCCTGCAATTCCTGATAATATAATAACTACAGGTATCAAGGCAATTGCCTCAAAGACATTTGGGGCTTTCCAGATTGATATTACCCCCCAGGAGATAAGTGAAAATCCAAACATAATTATAATGAAACGAAGATGCTTTTTTTTCATAAAAACTGATTAAACAGAATTTACAGCGTTAATCGCAGCGCCTATAGGAACAGCATCGTCACCGAGCGCCGATAAAACTAAATAAATATCTGACGGTTTAGCTCCAAATAAATTCTCTCTGAAAGTTCTACTTATGGGCTCCATGACAATTTCTCCAAAAGCCTCTACCACCCCTCCTCCAAATACTATGCACTGAGGATCAAGGATGGACACCATATTTGCAGATGCAAGTCCAAGCATCTCAAAACCTTCACTTATAACCTTTCTGACTACCTTATTACCGTCGTTCCACGCAGTGATTAATTGACTACTTCCAATAGACGAAAAATCATCTCCGAAATATTCATATAATTTCTTTTTTATCTTTTTATTTTTTGTTGCGATTTTCGCAAATCTTTTTGCAAATGCAGTTTTACTGCAGTATGCCTCTATACAACCTCTTTTTCCGCAACCGCATTTACGTCCGTTAAACTTTACTGTCTCGTGCCCAAGTTCACCAGCCAATCCCCTGGTTCCTTTATATAGATTGTTATTTATAATTATACCTCCGCCGAGTCCAGTTCCTACGAAGTAAGCAATAACATTTGAAAATCCTTGAGCCGCCCCCATTTTGTGTTCAGCGATAATGCCGCAGTTTACATCATTTTCTATAACAACATTTTTCTGAAAAGTTTCATTCATAATTTTTCTGATTGGAATATTTTTCCATCCAAGGGCCGGCGAATGAAATGCTTCTCCAGTAACAGGATCTACTGATGACGGAATGGAGATGCCTATGTGTTGGAGGTCGTCCCATTTTGCATTTGCTTTTGAGATACATTCAGAGGAAAGTTCTTTCATTGAAAGAGCTGTTTTTTGAGGAGAAACGCCCTTTTTAACCTTCATTTTAGCCTTCGAGACAATCTGAAATTTTTCGTCCAACAGAACAGCCAGGATTTTTGTTCCTCCGAGGTCTATTCCTAAATTAAAAGCCATAAGATTCTCCTATTTTTTTTTAAAAAAACTCTTTTACTTTTTTTTTCAAATTTTTTTATAAGATTCAAGTAACTTTTTTATCTCTGCGACTTTTGCGATAGGGGTTTTAGATATTAATTTAGGTTGACGATTTCCTATGAGTAAATATTTTCCGCTTTGAACTTCACAAATTTCAAGAGAATCATTTTGCACCATCATTTTATTAAAACCAGTTTTCAAGAGAGAAACTTTGAGGGATTGGAAAGAAAGGAGATTTTCTACTTCTTGTGGTATTTTTCCAAATCTATCCCTCATTTCCGCTCTTATTTCATCTATTTTTGCGATACTTTCAACCATAGCTATTTTTCTATAAAATCTACATCTTAATTTCTCTGAGTCTATATATGTATCAGGTATATATGCTTCAAGTTTTTCAGATATTTTCTTCCCGATAACTTTTCCAAACACAAAAAAGTCAATATTTATATCACAACTCTCAAAATTCAAGAGTTTTTCTCCTCTTAATTCGGCAGAAGCCATTCTAAGATAATGACAATAAAGTTCAAAACCTACAGCATTAATATAACCACTCTGTTCAGTTCCAATAATATTTCCTGCTCCTCTAATTTCAAGGTCGCGAAGGGCAATTCTGAATCCTGCGCCAAGTTCACTATGTTTCTTAAGCGCAGCAATTCTATCTCGCGCATTAGAAGTAAGATGAGTATGCGGTGGTAAAAGAAAATAAGCATATCCTTGCTTTCCTGAACGCCCTACCCTCCCGCGCAACTGATACAATTCTGAGAGTCCAAAGAACTCGGCATGATCCACTATCAGGGTATTTGCATTAGGCACATCAATGCCAGACTCTATTATAGTTGTACAGCAAAGAATCTGTGTTTTTCCTTGAAGGAAATAAAGCATTTCTTCTTCAAGCTCATCTTCATCCATTTGTCCATGTACTATTCCTATTTGAGTCCCAGGGGGAGATAACTCTGCAAGAAAGTCGGCGACTGTTCTAATGGTTTTTACACGGTTGTGAAGAAAGAAGACCTGCCCTCCACGTTCAAGTTCAAAATTTATAGCATTTTTTATTAATTTCTCATCAAATTTTGAAATATATGTGAGAACTGGCAATCTCTCTGATGGCGGGGTTGAAATTGTACTCAAATCTCTAATTCCAGACATTGCCATATAAAGAGTTCTTGGAATGGGAGTAGCACTCATTGATAATATATCTACTTTTTCACGGAGTTTCTTGAGTATTTCTTTATGTTCTACGCCAAATCGTTGTTCTTCATCTATTATTAATAGTCCAAGGTCCTTAAAGATAACGTCTTTTTGAATCAACCTATGAGTGCCTATGATTATATCAATACTACCATTAGCAAGTTTTTCAAGGATTAATTTTTGCTCCTGAACAGTCCTAAATCTACTTAACATCTCAATTATAACCGGATAATCAGAAAACCTTTCGATAAAAGTATAATAATGTTGTTGTGCAAGAACTGTAGTTGGCACCAATACAACAACCTGTTTTCCCGACATAACCGACTTAAATGCAGCTCTCATAGCAACTTCTGTTTTTCCATATCCAGCATCTCCACACAATAATCTATCCATTGGGTATGGGGATTCCATATCTTTAAATATTTCATCTGTTGCAATACGTTGATCAATTGTTTCAGTGAAAGGGAATTTTTTTTCAAAAATTTTTTCTTCCATTCTGTTTTTTTTAAATCTCAATCCTGTTTTTTCCATCCGTAATGCTTGTATTCTCAACATTTGAGCTGCAAAGTCCCTAACTCCTTTTTTAGCAAGGATTTTGCTTCTTGTCCAGTTTTTTTTACCTATCGTGCTAAGGGATGGCTGAATCTTCCCGGCCCCAGAATATTTATTGATTAGATTTGATTGATAAATTTCTGTATATATCATTACATCATCATCAAATTCGACCAGTAAAAATTCTTTTTCTATTCCATTAGATATTTTTTTGACAAATCCCCTGAATATTCCGATTCCATAATCATTGTGCACAACATAATCTCCCTCATCAAAATCCGAAAAGAATTCCCCTAAAAGGATTTTTTTCTTTCTATAATTGATTTCTTCTGAAAGACGAGGTACGCGTTTAAATGGCAATGCAAGAAAAACATCTTCAGAAAAATATGCTATTTTAAGTTCAGGTATTTTAAAGGAAAATGGAAGAAAAGAGTTTTTTACAGCTATTGAGTCCTGCATTAATTTTCGTTCTTTGAGCATATTTAAAATATGCATCTGTCCTTCGTTATCTTTTGTTCCTATGAGTATTTTATAATCCTCTGTGAGTAAACCATGTAGAGATTTGTATATTTTCTCTGTTAAATCCTCTGTTGAAAGGGAATACTTCCCAATAACAAATGGCGACAAAAGGTATTCCGAAAAGTCTTCTCCTGTTTTTCCTTCGCTCTCAATAAAGTCCATAATAAGTAGGGAATTATTACTTGCAAGATATTTTTTTGAGAATGACAGTTCATAATCTTCTCCTGCAAAGCGTCTGAGATGTTCTCGGCACTTTCCCGGAAAGAAAATCCCTATTCTATCCCCTTCCTTCAGATAGTCGGAGATAGAAATTTTACCTTCATCATCTATGTTTTCTGTTATTTCAAGAAGGGGGGATATTTTATATTTATCTATCTTTTTAAAACTGAGCTGATTTACCGGATCAAAGAATCGCATATTTTCAATCTCATCTCCAAAAAATTCGATTCTAACTGGATATTTTTCGGAAGTTGAGAAGAGATCAACTATACCACCTCTTCTTGTAAATTCTCCAGGAACTTTTGTTTCAGTTTCATCACTATAGTTCATTTCTACTAATTTTGAATAAAGCTCTATCATTGAAATTTTCATTCCTCGAAACAAAAAAAATGATTTTTTTTTATGAAAACTCGCAGGAATATAACTCATTATTCCAAGACAACTTGTAAAAAAAACCGCAGGGGAGGAACTGAGAAAAACTTCCACAGTAGTAGAAAAACGCAGCAATAAATCAGCCGACAAACGCTTTTCATTGGACAAAAGTTCAGGAAGAAAATACAGGTCATTCCTTAAAATAGGAAAATCTCTACAAATATTCTGAGCGTAAATAAATTGTTGCTCTGCTATGGCTGTATTAGGAAAAATGAGAAAAATACGTGATGAATTGAGTGAATTCAATAACCGTAAAAGAATAACTGAAATAAGATCATCATCTACATTTATAAATGTAGATGGCACTTTTACTTCTTTATTCAACCAAATTTGAAATAAATTTTCCCAATTTTTATCAATTCTAACTTGATTTTTTATGTTCATAAGCTATTTAGTATGACTTTCAAGAGTTATAAGGTATTTTAATTCTCCCAATACAAAAATAAAATTTAAAAATAGAAACGAAATGTCTAAACCATTAAAAAAAACAAAAAAAAATTTAAATAAAAAAAAGTTACCTACAAAGTCTCCTGTCAAAAAGAAAAAAGTTCCTTCATTACCAAAAAAAGTAAAAGCTAAAGCTCAAAAGACAAAAAAAATTACCAGAAAACAACTAAAGCCATCCCTTAAAAAGCCTATTAGTAAAAAAGAGAAAAGAGTTAAGAAAAAATTAGTTCTTCCTATAAAAATTACCAAAAAAGCAGCAAAGAAAAAACTCTCTACGGAAAAAAAAGAAAAAAAAGTTAAATCTCTTTCTAATAACTTAAAAACTAATATTCTTAAGAAAAATAAAAAGAAAAAGAAAGAAAAAATCTTATCACCATCAAAGCCCTCAATAAGAAAAATCATTAAAAAAAAGAAAGAGGTTTTATCTAAAGAGGAAAAAAAAGATTTAAAATTAAAAAAAAATCTCGAACATGAAATTACAGAAGTACCAGATGAAGACTATGAACCTGATGTATCTGAACTCATTGAAATAGAAGAAGAAAGTCAAAAAGAATCAAAAAAAGTTAAAGATAAAAAAAATGTAATACAGGACGAAGTTTATTCTTCTGCAAAAAACGATACAATGAAAGTTTATATGCAGGAGATAGGGCAAATATCTCTTGTTACAAAAGAACAGGAGATTGAGCTCGCCGCGAAAATACACGGAGATGACCCCGAAGCCCGTGAGGCAGCAAGAACAGAATTGATAAAAGCAAACCTGAGACTGGTGGTAAAAATCGCACATGATTTTAAGGGGCTCGGTCTTCCTCTTCTTGATTTAATTGCAGAAGGCAATATAGGATTGATGAGAGCTGTAGAAAAATTTGACCCGGCAAAAGGGGCTAAATTTAGTTCATATGCTGCATGGTGGATAAAACAATCTATGAGAAGAGCCCTTGCAAATCAAAGTAAAACTATTAGAATTCCCGTGCAATCTGCAGGAAAGATTAATAAAATAAAAAATGCAAAACAAAAACTTGCTGAAAAGCTCAGCAGAGAACCTTCTGATGCGGAGATCGCTGAATTTCTCGAATTTAGTGAACGCACTGTTTCTGGCCTCAAACTGGCAGACTTGAAAACATTTTCTCTGCACGATCCAATACAACAAGGAGAAGATGGAGAATTCCAGGATATCATTCCAGATAGAAGTGCAACTATGCCTGATAGAATATTAGGAGACCGAGAATCAATAGCAAGATTAAACGAATTACTCACTCATCTCGATGATAGAGAAGTGCGAATTCTAAAACTGCGTTTTGGACTCGATGGCAGTCGTCCTAAAACCCTTGAAGAAGTAAGTCAAGAAATAGGAAGAACAAGAGAAAGAGTCAGGCAAATTCAAAATCAGGCTTTAACTAAACTTAAAAATTTATTGTCTGATGAGACAGGCGTTACTTTTGATTAGAAAAAAAATAAAATAGAAAAAAGGGGGTGATTAAAAATGATAGAAGTGAAAATTCGCAGAGGAGAGCCTATTGATAGAGCTCTACGGAAACTAAAGAAGAAACTTAACCGTGAAGGCACCCTCAGAGAACTAAGAAATCGTAAGCATTATGAAAAACCCTCCGAAAAGAAACGCAGAGGGAAAAGAATGCTCCGTTAATAGATAATCCAATAAAATCTAATCAGAAAGGGCAGCAAATGCTGCCTTTTTTTTTATAAACAAAAAATTATAAATAATTTAATCCATTGCAATTTTTGTAAAAAAAAATAATACCTTTATAATAAATGGTACATTTTTTATAAAATTTTCAGCTTAATTATTTCCGTCTGCTTAAAACTTTAACAATTTTCATTATGTTTGCTGAAGATAAAAAAAGAATAATCTTTATTATCATGGCGGGGATATTATGTTTATCCGGCGTGATTTCAACAAAAAACTATTTAAATCGCGGACTATGGTTTGACGAAGTACTAACAGTTCTAGAATTCTCAGCCTACCCCAAATCTTTGATTGAGGTTTATAGAAATTACGTCATACCAAATAATCACATATTATATAGTGCTTTCCTAAAAATCTGGCTTTACCCTGCATCATTTTTTTATTATTCAAATCCAATACTTCGATTACCATCTTTAATTGCTGGTCTTTCCTTTGTATTGATCGCCTTCTTTTTATGGAAAAAAGAGATTAATGAATCTGCTCTCTTCATTTCGCTGCTGGCTTTTACTCTAAGTCCAATCTTCACTATTTATGCGACGGCTATTCGCGGATATATTTTTAGTATACTTAGCATATCTCTTGCTATTTCTGCTTTGTTATTCTGCGAAAAACGCAAGTATGCGTATCCTCTTTATTGCTTATTTTCTTTTATTTCTGTTGGTATAATGCCCAATAATGTTCTGGCTCTTTTTGTTTCTTCCTTCATTCCAATTATAATTAGAAGGCAGATTTTTTCATTCAAATTTTTTTTGAAATACTCACTACTTCCTTTTGCATGTTTAGTATTGTTTTATCTACCAATTTTTCCGCAATTTCTCAAAGTAATATCAATAAAAGAAGGATGGAATTCTAAGATATCAGCTCTATTTTCATTTTACATCTCTCTATTTTTTATATTTTTAATACCATTTTTATCAATGTTTTTTTCTATATTCACTCACAAGATAAGCAAAAGAGAAGCCATTATTTACATTTTCATTTTTTTTATTCCAGCTTTTTTCTTTATTATTAGAATCCCCGCTCCTTTTCCGAGAACTTTTTTATGTTTTATTCCTGTCTGGATCTTTCTATTTTCATTAGATTTACATAAACTTTTTCAATATTTAATTACGAAAAAGTCTGTAGTCTTTACAAAAATTATCTTTATGATTCTTTCAATAGCAACCATTATAAATGCATTAGTTATATCTCTTAATAAAAGTGATTTTTCAAGGATTATTTTTGCTGATGAACAGGATGATTTTTTCTCTCCGTATTTTATGGATTCTACTTTCAATCCTGATGATGCAATAAAGAATTTAATCACACTTACCGATAAAAAAACTGGTATTGTATTTGCTGAAATGGCAGCAGATCATCAATCTTTACTTTTTTCTGCTATTCGTATGGGTATGTCGGAGAATTTTATTCTTTTTGACACTCCAAAGAAGAAGATAGAAAGATTTCCCCTTCATAATGAAGACGATAAAGTGTTCATCATTGCTTCCTCAAGAGAAAATGCATTAAAAATATCTCGCAGATTTCATCTGAGTGAAAACCTTGAGATAAAATACGACTCCCCAAAACAAAAGATTTTTGAGGTAAAAATAAGATAATTGATAGAACTTTTTCAGGTTACTTTTCCATCTCGAACTTTTTGTTTAAATCACCATCTATGATAGCATAGATATTCCTCAAATTTTTCTCTCTCATTGCAAAAATATAAAAAAAATGGAAAAGCATTATAATTTTTTTTATTTTAAATTCAACCACTTTAGAAATTTTTGGATTTCAATATCCCAAAACCCCCACTCATGAGAACCTGGGCGCTCTGAATAGCTAAGATCATAACCAAGTTTTTCGAGATGTTTCTTAAACTTCAGGTTTTCCTGATAGAGGAAATCTTCTGTCCCACACGATTGATAAAGCCGTGGTTTAACTTTGTTAGTTTTTGCAAGTTTTTGCGAAATTCGCAAAAGATCATCTTCTTCTTTTAGTTTTTCTCCGAAAATGCTTTTTGTTTCAAGTTCTCTTTCCTTATTGGTTCTCATCCAATCAAGGGTTAATGCTCCTGAAAAACTGCCTGCGGCAGAAAAACGCTCCGACTTACGAAGCGCCAATTTAAACGCACCATACCCCCCCATTGAAAGACCAGCTGCAAAATTATCTTCTCTTTTTTCGGATACAGGAAAAAAGTTCTTTACTATTTCAGGTAATTCTTCACTTATAAAGCTCCAATAACGTGGTCCTGAAGCCATATCTGTATAAAAGCTCCTAGCTACAGCAGGCATAATTACAACCAATGGATATTCAGATACATATCTTTCTATAGATGTTCTACGAAGCCAGATACTATGATCATCCGACATTCCATGCAAAAGATATAAAACAGGATATTTTGTCTTTTCTTCTGTTACTGTTTTTATTCCAATCTGTCCTTTACCCGTTTTCTGCGGTATTATTACATTCATTGAGCATGATAAAGCAAGTACTTCTGAGAAAAAAGAGCATTGAATTAAAGCCATTTTTCACCTCATTTTTTTTAGTTTTTTATTTAATTTAGCTTAGCAAAGAAAATAGCAAAAAAATATTTTGAAATTTTAGATAAATTTATTATTTTAAAAATAAAAATAATAATTATTCTCAAAAATAAAAAGATAAGAGGTATAAAATGAAAAAAGAAAAAGTTGTGGTAATTGGAGTAAATCATGCAGGAACATCTGCTGTAAGGACATTGCTTGCACAAAATCCTGATCTTGAAGTAGTTGCTTTTGACAGAAATGATAATATAAGTTTTCTTGGCTGTGGAATAGCATTAGCAGTCGGAGGAATTGTAAAAAATGTAAATGATCTTTTTTATTGTAATGAGATAAAGCTATCTGAGATGGGAGCAAAGATTTATATGCTCCATGAAGTAATTGCAATTGATACAAAAACGAAGAGATTAACGGTAAAAGATTTAAAAAGTGGGAAAATTTTCTATGAGAATTATGATAAACTCGTATATGCTGCTGGTTCATGGCCAATGTCAATTCCTGGCCTTCCAAAGGAGTCAATGGAACTTGAAAATGTAATGCTATGCAAACTTTTTCAGCATGCGCGAGAACTGATAGACAAAGCCGATGAACCGGGGATAAATTCTGTTGTTGTAATTGGCGCTGGTTATATAGGCATTGAGTTGGCAGAGGCTTATCGAATAAAAGGAAAGAATGTCACTCTGCTTGATTACGAAAAACGCGTAATTCCTAGATACTTTGACCATGAGTTCACAAATTCTCTTGAGGAAGATATAAGAAATGCCGGTATAAAACTTGGACTCGGAGAGAAAGTTATAAATTTTGAAGGAAAAGATAATAAGGTGAATAAAGTAATAACAAATAAAAATTCTTATCCTGCAGATCTTGTAATTTTATGTGTAGGATTCAAACCAAATACTGAATTACTTCCTGATGCTGAAAAAACCGCTAATGGGGCAATAATAGTAGATCCTCAGATGCGCACAAACATTCCTGATATATGGGCAATTGGTGATTCTGCTGCTATGCTTCACGCTGCAACGGGAAGGCATACTCAAGTTGCCCTGGCGACGAATGCCGTCAAATCAGGGATTGCCGCGGCTTCTTCAATAAACGGCATATCTGGAGTAGAAGTCCAGAATATTGCAGGAACTAATGCTATACATGTATTTGATAATAATCTTGCATCCACAGGATTGACAGAACAAACGGCATCTGCTCTTGGAATTAAGGCGAAAAGTGTATACGTAGAAGATGCAGATCGCCCTGAATTTATGCAAAATTATACTGTCACTAAGTTTAAAATTACCTATGAAGAAGGAAGCTTAAGATTACTTGGCGCACAGATAGGAACAAAAGGAGTAGTAAATCATTCAGAAGTAATTTACTTCCTCGCTCTCTCAATACAAAAACACATGAATCTACTTGAAATTGCATTTACAGATGTTTATTTCCTGCCACATTTTAACAAACCATTTAATTTTGTTCTTTCTGCAATTTTAAAAGCGGCAGGAATTAATTATGATAAAATTAAAGTTAGAAATTAGTGAGGATGTTTTTAGAGAAATCTTATTTAAGGAGACTCTATTTCTGGTAAAAGATTTTTCTGGAATTATAATGAGCTAATTATCAAGCTAAAATCTTTTCATTGAATATATTCTGAACAAATGCAGTTTAAGATTTAATTTTCATCCTGTCCTGTAAGTTCGAGAACGCTTTGCCATAAGGAGCCTTTTGTGTCAATTTTTTTTCTTCTTAATGTTGCTAGAGAAAGTGGCACATGTACAAATTGTCCATTGTGATAACCTACCATTAAGGATGTTTTCCCGGCGAAAGCTGCATGAACGGCATTTTGAGCCAACATTATACAAAATACAGCATCAGTTCCAACGGCATCTCCGCTTCGAATCGTGTAACTTGGGTCAAAGTATTTCAGGTTTACCTCAATTGAATTTTCCCTTCCATATTCAATTATTTTTTCTTTCAAGAAAAGGCCTATATCTTTCAAGATTAAGTTACCAGATTTATCAAAAGTTTTTTCTCCAGAAAAGAAATTTTGACCTGCACCTTCAGCAACTACTATTACAGCATGATGTTTTTTCTCGAGACGCCTAAAAAGGCGAGGTAAAAAGCCATTATCCCCATATAGTTGGAAATTTTCCTCAGGTATCAGACAATAATTAACTACAGAATTGGCGAGAGTTGCATTTGCTGCAATGAAACCACTTTCTCGCCCCATAAGTTTAATTAAACCAACTCCATTATATGCCGCCTTTGCCTCAGTATGAGCGGATTCGATAACTAAATTAGTTGCGTAGACCGCAGATTCAAAACCAAAAGACCTTTCTGTAAAAGATATATCATTATCGATGGTTTTAGGAATTCCTATTACTGATATTTTTAATTTCCTCTTAAAGATTTCATCTGCGATCGCCTTTGCACCTCTGAGTGTTCCATCGCCACCAACACAAAACAAGGCATTAATTTCTAATTTAATCAGAGTATCAACCATTTTAGAAATATCACGACTTCCCCTTGAAGAACCTAAAATTGTTCCTCCCTTAGCATGAATATCATCCACAACATCAGGGTCAAGTTGGATAGGAGGATAGGTTTCAGGATTATATAAACCAAGGTAGCCATATTGGAAGCCTTTTACAGGAGAAGAACCATAAGTCATGCAAACAGTATTAACCACTCCTTTTATTACGTCATTTAATCCAGGACATAAACCTCCAGCTGTTAAGATACCAGCTTTAAACTCTGAAGGAGAAAAATAGAGCTTTTTCCTTGGTCCTGCTTTTTCCATTGAATAAAAATTTTCTTCCCCTTTCACTATATTTTGAATTTCAGTAAGGTTTGAAGGAAAAGGGATTCTTTCATTATCATTAATAAAAATTTTATTTTTTAGATGGGAATTTATCTTTCTTTCCCCCAAAGTATTTATTGAAAAATCATATTCTTTTTCCATTTTTTACCTTCAGTTATCGTCTATCCATAAAAATATAACTTTTTAAGATTTTTTTAAGAATATTATCTATTATTTAAAAATCAAGAAAAATCTCTAAAATCAGGAATTTATTAGATTTACTTGAGAGAATGACTTTCTTTTTTACTTGACTTTTTCTCAAAATTTGCTATTATTAATTCTAGATAGGGTATAGGTAATTTTATGAGGATTCAAAAAAAAAGCATCAATATCTTTTACTTTACACTTATAGAACTTCTCGTTGTTATGGCAATAATAATGGTCTTAATGTCAATGTCCTTTCCCGCATTAAGAAGGGCAAAAGAATACGCTTATATGGCAAGTTGTCTTAATCAATTAAAGCAACATGGAATATGGTATGCAACCTACCTTGACGATAATAAAAACGAATGGCCTCCTCATTATATTGAGGCAACTGAAGGAGATCCAGGTGGATGGTGGTGGTATTCACCAGGAAAAAGTGGCATATGGCTTGGTTTTGTGAAGCCTCCTCCTGGCCTGTTAAAACATGGTAAGCTTGTTTATGAAGAAGGAAGTTCTGGCACACCTGCGCAGGGAGGTATGAATTTTGGAACTATCTCTCAATGTCCTGCAGATGAAAATCCCACCAGAAGGGATTATGTTGACCTCGATGGAAATGAATATGAAAATGTCCCAATATCTTATGCTTATAACCTCCTTTTATATACAAAACAAATTCCTCTTTCCCGTCTTAGAAATCCAAATGATTTAGTAGTGCTTTTTGATGCTCATGATTTAATCCAGCAACAAGCTGAAGACCCTGATAGCATAGATTACTACTATAATGTCCTCGCTGAAAGACATAACAGAGGAGCAAATCACCTGTTTGGAGATTTCCACGCCGAATGGCGTCCAAAGATAAGCTCTGACAATCTTATACCAAGATAAATAATAAAAAAATCAGGATTTTATGCTTATTTCTTTTTACTTAAAGCATTTAAAATTGCTTTTCTTAAGTCTTCTATCATCAACGGTTTTGGTAAAAATAAATCCATTCCTGATTCAAGACATCTTCTTTCATCTTCAGGTGTAGTATAACCTGTCATGGCTATCACCGGAATATGTGGAGAACCTGGCTTTTCATTTTCACGACGTCTCAACTCAATGACCGTATCATAACCATTTAGATCAGGCATCTCACAGTCCATTAACACAATATCGAAATCATTTCTTTTTTCGAGTAATTTTAATGCCTCTGCTCCACTATCGGCAACACAAACATCAACACCTATGGAT
>ERZ795051.1755-NODE-1755-length-26192-cov-6.157095_pt1 | contig 26192 bp, 11 predicted proteins | sample MGYA00375135_ERZ795051 | MGnify/ENA primary metagenome ERZ795051 (study PRJEB30180, sample SAMN05720222) | activated sludge metagenome | isolation source: Anaerobic digester | place: Japan | collected 2015-05-26 ... | reverse complement strand
CACCGCATCATCAAACCGGCGGATTTACAGCATGTTCAGACCGGCGCCGACACCGAGACGAAGTTTGTGAAGTTGGGGCAGCGACCGGCTCGCTATTTCCTTAAGGAATTGCTTCCTGAGCACGGTAAGAGTATCGAGAAGTCCATCTCGACAGCGGATGACAGCGTGCCTACGGTCTATGCGTATACTGAAGCTGATCTTCATCCCTTCCTCGCGTACTACGCGCGTTTGTATTTCAAGGCCTACACGAAGACCATCAGACACAGCACATCCAACAAGAAGTCGTTCGGTGAGTGGGTACATCCCGACGTCATCGGTGTCTACTACGCGGTCGAGGACTGGACCGCCGAAGTGCTCGATCTTAGTGCCGCAACCGGCAATCCAGCAGTGAAGCTATACTCGTTTGAAGTCAAGAAAGGGCTTTCATTCTCCAATCTCAGGGAGGCCTTCTTCCAGGCGGTCTCGAACTCGTCATGGGCTCACGAGGGATACCTTGTTGCGGCGGAGATTTCGACCGACGAAGACTTCCTGACGGAGTTGCGCAGGCTGGCTGCCGCCTTTGGGATAGGGGTCATTCGACTTGCTCTGGATGATCCAGACAGCTCAGAAGTCCTTGTGCCGGCCCGGGAACGTGAGACGCTGGATTGGGACACGCTCAACAAGCTCACCATGAACAATGACGTCACCGAGTTGCTGACCCGGATCAAAAATGATCTTCAGACGAAAGAGGTAATTCGCGAAAAATACGACGCTGTCTATACGGCTGAGGAACTCGTGAAACGAATCAAGAAGAAGTCTGCCTGATGATCCGCGCCGATCGCGAACAGTGTTGGACCACAGGAACCAACGAAGAAGACAATGGATTTCTTGCAGGGTGCTTTGTGCCTCCTGAAACGGGTAAGCATTCGTGTTGGCGCGCCTCGGCTCTGCTTCCGGCTTCGCAGTATTCAGCGGTCAACAAATGGCATCCAGTCGTCGGCATTGTTTGGGGAAAGCGGTCAACCGTCGGTTGTCAGTGATCTGACAGCACTCTCGCGGCGGTTTGTTCGAGGCAGGTGGCGGTTTGAGGGAGGGCCTCGGCCGGTGGGGTATTGGGCGGGTTGATGCAGTGGTAGCTCTGGAGGACTTCGAGGGCGTCGTCGGCCCCGTCGCCGACAGAACCGACCAGGGCGATGACGGGTATGCCGGCTGACTTGGCGGCGCGGCCGACGCCCTCGATCAGCTTGCCCATCATGGATTGGCGGTCGAGGCGGCCTTCGCCGGTGATGATCAGGTCGGCGCCGGCGATCCGTTCGGAGAAGCGCAAAGCGTCCATAACCATCTGGATTCCCGGCCGTAGCTTCGCGTCGAAGAATGCAAGGAGGCCGGCGCCCAGACCGCCGGCGGCGCCGGCGCCAGGAATGTCGCGAACCTGCATGCCCAGATCGCGCTGAATGACGTCCGCCAAGTGAGCCAGATTATCATCGAGAATGCGAACGGTCTGGGGGTCAGCGCCTTTCTGCGGGCCGTAGACGGCGGCCGCACCGCGAGGGCCGCACAGGGGGTTATCGACGTCGCAGGCGACCTCAATCGGCACGGGCCCGATGCGCGGGTCGCGAGAGGCCGGATCGATTCGGGCGATGAGGCTCAGTTGACCGCCGGTCAAGCCGTTGGGCAGCACGCGGCCGTTGCGGTCGATGAATCGTACGCCGATCGCCTGGGCGGCGCCGGTGCCGCCGTCGTTGGTAGCGCTGCCGCCGATGCCGATCAGGATCCGCCGGGCGCCGCTGTCCAAGGCGGCGGCGATCAGCTCGCCTGTGCCGAAGGTGGTGGTCAACAGCGGGTCGCGGCGGTCGGGCGGAACCAGCCCCAGGCCGGATGCGGCGGCCATCTCCAGCACGGCCGTTCCGCTGTCGTCGCCGAGTACGCCCCAGCAGGCCCGCACTGGTTCGCCAAGCGGGCCGGTCACGGTTGATTCGCGCAGTTGGCCGCTGGTGGCCGCCACAAGAGCATCGACCGTGCCCTCGCCACCGTCGGCCATCGGCAGCAGATCGATGGTTGCATCGGGGCAGGCACGACGGATACCGCGGGCGATGGCCTCGCAGACCTGCCGGGCGGGCAGGGCCTCTTTGAATGAGTCGGGGGCGACGACGATTCGCATGCTCAGCAATATACCTGTGGGGGGTTGAGGTCCGCTACAGGCGGTCGAGGAGCGGGCAGCGGCGCGAGTGATCGGTTATCAGATGTCAGTCGTCAGTGGGCGGAAAAGGAATCGCTACGCCGTGACTCTCAGCCTTTGGCGGTTAGCTGGGTGGGGGGGCTTAGCCCGGAATCCGTTCCGGGCCTGTCCTGCGAAGCGCTGATTGCGAAGCGGGGCTGCCTTGCCCGGCGGAGTCCATTCCGCATTCGGTGAGAATGGGGATGGGAATCGTCTATGCGAAAGGTCCCAGAATGGATTCTGGGGCCAGCTTCAATGCGGCAGGTCTCGGTCGCCGGGGCGACCTCGAGGCTGCCCTACTGTGTGCTCTTAGCTGAGGGAGAGAGCATGTCCACGCGGAGCCGTTGACGTGATCCCCGCGTAATCGATCATCGTGACCCCACCGTCGCTGCGGCGAGGATGGGACACCCGCTAGCGGACGGCCAGTTCGCCTTGGAGAAGGAGGATCTGTCGTTTTTGCACTTCGAGCACGCGGAACTGGACGCGCTCGCCGGCGGGCAGGCTTTCCAGGAGCACCGCCACCTCGTCGAGATTGTTGGGGGCGTACTTGCCGATCTGGACGATGACGTAGCCCTCGACGAATCCGGCCTGGTGGGCGGGGCTGCCGTACTCGACGTTGGTGATCTGGAGGCCGGCCCGCAGTTGCGGGTGGATCTTGGCGGCTTGCTCGCGGGTCAGGGCGCGGACCGACAGGCCCGTTCGCTGGCGGAGGAGCTTGGCGGCATCGGGAATGGGGATGGTTGCCGGCTTGACCGTGGCCTTGATTTCACGCGAGTTCCGCTTGAGGACCATGTCTAACGAATCATCAGCCGTGATGCCCAGCAGATAGATATAGTAGTCGGCATCCTGCCGAATGGGCGTACCGGCCACGCTGACCAGCTCATCGCCGGTTCTTATTCCGGCCTGGGCAGCGGGGCCCTTGGCTTCCGACACGCGGACACCTTCGTGCCAATCGAGGCGCAGACCGACCTCGAGCCGCTGGCGGTGCCGGATGGAGAGCATCTCGGGCAGCAGGCTATGCAACTGGTCGACGGGGATGGCAAAGCCGATATTCTGGGCGTCACCGCGGATGGCGGTGGTGATGCCGATCAGCTCGCCGAGGACATTAAGCAGCGGGCCCCCGGAATTGCCGCGATTGATGCTTGCGTCGGTCTGGATCAGGCCCTTGTATTCGACCTGTTCGCTGAAGGTCAGCGTGCGGTTCAGAGCACTGATGATACCAGAGGTGACCGTGTGCTGGTACTCGAGCGGGTTGCCGATCGCGATGACCGTCTCGCCGATCATCAGGTCGTCGCTTCGGCCGAGGGTGACGGCCTGGCAGGGTTTGCCGGAGTTGATCTTGAGAATGGCCAGGTCGTGCTTCTCATCGACGGCGATACGATCGGCCTCGAACTCGGACCCGTCGGCGAAGATCACGCGCTGGTCGACGGCCCGCATCACCACATGGGCGTTGGTGACCACGTAGCCGTCCGGATGGATGACAAACCCGCTGCCGATGCTGGTGTACTTGCGGCGTATGGGGCGAGCAAGCATCCCGTCGAAAAACTCGTTGAACAGGCCCTGGGGGAAGATGCTCTCGTAGTTCTCAACCTCCATGGTCGCGGAGATGTTCACCACCGCGCCGCGGTTTTTCTCGAACACCTCGACGACGGGCGTTCGACGAAGAGAAAGGCGGCCGGGCGTTGTCGTCTCGGTGGCGTGGACCGTGGGGGCCGCGACTGCCGACAACAGCAAAGCGGTCAGTGTTCTGGCGAGCATGGAACCACCTGCCTTATTCGAGTCTTCGGTGCGAATGAGTATAACACGGCCGAAGGAATTGGGAACGAGGAGTTGAGAACAAGGAGTGACGCGGCGGAGATCGGGCAGCCACCAAGGCAGGTCTCGGTGGCCGGGGCGACCTCCACAGCGCCCTACCCGGATGATTGCCGGAGCATTGGTCCCCATATGCGATGTTCGCGGTCGAACGTTTGGCGCAGGGCAGGTGAGCGGGGTTTCGATCTGATTCCCGCCGTTGCCAGGGCGACGAACCAGCAGATGAGTCGGTCGAAATCCTTGAGATCGATGTACTCAGGGGCGATGCGGCCGGTGCGGTGGTCCATGTTGTGATAGTTGCCCAGGGGCAGGCTCAGGCCGGTGGTCTGGTGGCCGTACTCGAGGTAGGCGGAGGATTCACAAGCCCCGCCGTCAAGGAGCTTTCGCTGAAAGGCGAAATCGGGGGTTGTGCGGGATAGGGTCTCGGCCACCTGGCGGCACCATGCGACCATAGCGTTGTCGAAGACCGACATGCGGTCGCCCACGCGGACAACGGGACCGGCACCCATCTCCACGCCGGGTTGGGCTGGACTGCATTCCACGGACAACACGGGAACCTTTTTCGGCAGCAGCCTGCTGTGGCACGCGGCGATGGCACCTGCGAAGCCCACCTCTTCGGCACGGGTGAGCAGCAGACCCACGTGAACCGGTTTGTCGAGGTCGTTCAGGATGTCGAGTGCGGCCAAGGTTGCGGCCACGCCGGCAATGTCATCACAGGCGCGGGCAAACAGGCGGGACCCACGAATCGTCGGATTGGGCAGGTCCCACATGCCGACGGCTTCAGCGGCGACGGGTCGGGACATCGAGACGACGGCCGTGGAAACGCGCTGCCGGCCCATGACGTTGGTCACCTCGTAGGACTCGATTTTTCCGCGGACCCACCGGTGATTAGTGTGGAACCGTACGCGGGCCTCGCGGAAGAAATCCGGCTGGACGCCGCCGTGCCACCTTGCTTCAAGGCGGTTGTTGTCCAGCATTCGGACGGCGGCAAAGCCGGGATGATCCATGTGCGCCGAGAGAAACCAGTCCGGTGTGGAGCCTCGACCGCCGCGGCGGAGATCGAGGCGGAGATTCCCGTAGACGTCGGTGTTCAGACTGATACCTGGCCGTCCGGCGGCCCATCCGCGGATGTAGGCGATCACGGCGTGTTCGTGAAAGGGCGATGTTGGCAAGGACAACAAATCCAGCAGCAGGCGGCGATGAGCCTCTCGCATGTCCAGCAGCCTATGCAGTGATGCACCGGCGGGCAAGCCGCCGGGGGCAGGCGACGAGTGGGATGGTCTGCGTTCATTCCTCCCGCACCTCGAAAACGAGGCGGGGTCCCCCCGGCTTGATTACCGTCGCCAAACCAAAAGGGAACCCGCAAAGGCGGCTCAGTCGTCGCAGGCGGGGTCGGGGCTGACGCCCTGGCCGCTGTAACATCGCTGCAGAATGCCGAAATCCTCCTGGTCGACGTCGTTGTCGCCGCTGAAATCGGCCTTCAGGCAATTCGGATCAGCGGGGGCAACCATTGGACCGCCGAGGCAGGACCGAAAGATCGCGAAATCACTGGCGTCGACGTCGTTGTCAGCGTCGAGGTCGGGGCCGTTTGGGGCCGCGACTTGAATGTAGGCCGTCCGGGTCAACGATGCCGGTTTGCCGAGACCGCCGCCCACGGTCAGAGTGACGTCATAGGTTCCGGGAATCATGTAGACGTGCGTCGGATGCCTGAGCCGGCTCGTCGCCGCGTCGCCGAAACTCCAGCTCCACGAAGTGACGGGACCGACGGACTGGTCGGTGAATACGACCGTCAACGGAGCGGTTCCAGTGAGAACCGACGCGGAGAAGGCGGCAGTCCGTGTTCCGAGGCCCCAGGCGACGGCGTTTTCAAGTATCTTTTTGCCGGTGGGGTTGGTAACCAGCCACGTATCGTCGTACAGGTAAAGTGACGCCCGTTTTCCGGCCGCCACGCCGCCATCGAGCAATTCCGCGCCCGGCTCGGCCACGATGACCATGCGTTGACTCGCGTCACTGTAATGCCTGGCCAGGACCTGCGCGCCCGAAGCGATGGGGCCTGTGCTTCGGCTGAAGTCGGTTCCCGAGGCGGTCACAGTAATACCGCCGCCAGGCAAACCGGCCATGACCGGGTGCGCGTTGTTCACCACGTAGATGCGCGTGGAACTCGTGGTGATGCCGGGGCCGTCGGCCAGTGCCTCGCGTCCGTTGATGCCCAGCGAGCCTTCCCAGTAAATGAACGGCACCGTCTGGTGGCGGAACTCGCCGCCCACATTGGCTGACAGGATCGTCGAGGACGCGAGTACGACGTCGTATTCAGCGGCGATCTGAGCGGCGGTCGGACGGTTGCCCGGTTCGTCGTCATAAAGGTCGACGCGAAGGTCGAACGACTCGAGATGCCGCTTGATCGAGTCGTCGGCGACCGTTGCCGGGACCTGGCCAACCAGGAAAGCGACCTTGGGCGGATGAAATGCGCTGATGTAGCCGGTCTTGGTCAGGATGGATGGACCTTGCGTGCCCGTCACCGTCAAGCGGACGTCGAAGGCACCTTCGACGGTGTAGGTATGCACCGGGTTACGTTCGCTGCCGGTCCGGCCGTCTCCAAAGTCCCATATCCAGGAGCCGGCGCCCTGCACGGTTGAGCAATCGGTGAAACTGACGGTGAGCGGCGGCGCTCCCTTGGTAACATCAGCAGTGAACTCAACCGTATCAGGCGGAGTCTGTACGAGGATGTAGTTAAGACGCTCGAAGGACAACGGCCCGCCGGGGGTGGTAATCGTCAGTCGCACCGTGTAGGTGCCGTCCTGCACGTAGACGTGGGTCGGGTGCTGCTCGGGGCTGGTATGACCGTCGCCGAACTCCCAGTACCAGGCGGTGATATCCGAAGCCCGCGACTCGTCGGTGAACTGAACGGTCAGCGGCGGCGCTCCGCTGGTAACATCCGCGCTGAAGTAAACGTCGTTCACCACGCCGTTGGTATAGGTGATGTCGATGGTTCGACGGTCGATCTCGCTGCCGTCATCATTCAGGGTGCGAACCAGGATGGTGTTGTACATGTAGACCAACGTCAGGTCTTTCCGCCACTCAGTGACTGAGCCGTCAACCCAGCGATAACCGGTTTCCGAGCCGGCGATTTCGACGCGCGGGGCGCTGATCGGGGCGGTGCCGGCGAGGGTCAGATTCGGGTTACTCGTGGTGATCGGCTGGCCGTTGTTGGTGGTGATGGCCAAGCCGGCCGAGGGCAGGTTCGCGCGAAGCAGCGAGTTGCGGCCGGACAGGCGCGTGCTCCACTGGTTGACACCGTTCGTGAAAGCGATCCAGTTGTCGCCGGACCCGAGCACCGGATCGAGATCGACGTCGTTGTAGATCAGGCGATGGTAATAGTGGGCTTCAGGCATGATCCGGTTTTCGCGGTAGACGCCGTTGGTCAGATTCACCGCCCGCCAGACGCCGTGCAGGTATTCACGGACCAGGGGTTCGCAATCGTAGTAGCGATTGACATCGGGATACGCGGAGTTGAAGAACAGAGCGTTGTCCCACATCGTGTCCCAATAGGTGTCGTCAAAGTCGTAGAGGATATGCATGAAGCGGTTGTCGGAGAATCGGCGGTAGAGGCGGTAGTTCTGGTTGTGGATGTGCCACGGAGAGTCGATCAGACAGGTCACGCCCCAGACGGCAAAGCTCCGGCCCCAGTTGACGACATCGATGACCCGTCGCATCTCCGCTTCGTACGTAGCCTCCGGCTCATTTGAGGTGATGTCGCCCAACTCATCCAGATCGCTCCAGTCGTTGAGCCATTCGTTGGTTTCCTTCTGGTAAATGCCGTGGTTTTCATTCCAGGCCGTCGCGGTTTGCCATCCTGCGGTGGCCTTATAGAGGTTGCCGTCGTAGTCGGTCGGCAGGTGTCGTTCCAGAAAGTCGTCCTGGCCTCGGGAATCAGTGTACAGGTGCACCCCTGCATAGCTGTTGCGGTAGCGGGTGTGAACATACTCGCTTCGCGCCCACGGCAGGCCCATGTACTTTACCAAGTGGTTGACGATCTGGTTGCGGAGGAAGCTGCGATCGTTCTTCTCATGGTTGAGATCGAAGCGATCTGCGCCGCGGAAGCGGTAACCGGGGGGCAGGTAGATCTTGTACGAGTATTTGGGGCCGCAGCGGGCTCCGCTTCTGCGACGGATCTGCGAGTTGTAGTAAGCCTTGTTGCCGTAGATGAAGGTGCAATCGAATCGTGTGTCATCCGGAGGGTAGGCATTGCAGTTCGATGAACTGAGCAGCCCCGCGTGGTTCTCATCGGTGATGACAATCCGGAAGACGTTGAGATTCGAGTCCGGCACCGGGTTGTTTTGGACGATGTACAAGCACGTTTTGCCGGGTGCCGCGTCGGGGAACTTGCGGTTGCCGCCAGCGGCGTTGGCCTGGATGTAGAACTCCACGATGGTGCCGTCGGTTCGTGCCGGGATCGTTCCGCCGTAGATGCCGTCGGCGGCCAGCCGATCTCCATGCAGGCCGTCGTCGTGCATGGTGACGGCGGTGAAAGAGCCGTCCGCATCTCGCTTGTGATAGAGGGTCACGGAGGTCAGGTTGCCGGCCCCGACGCGTGCCGTGACGGTCACTTCCTGGCTTGCTGTGGGAACCAATGGTGCATGTTCGACCTCATCGATTGAGGCCGGCGGGTCCGGGATGTAGCGGCTGTTCGGTTGACCGGGGGTGCCATTGCCGAGGCTGGCGCGCCAGGCGCCCGGCAGGCGGTTGTCCATGTCGTAATTGACCAGTTCAAGAGAGGCTCCGCAACCGTCGGGGCCGACCGGGGCGACGCAACCGTCGGGTGTGGTGGGCCAGAGTCCTTCCTGGCGATACTCGACGAAATCGACGCGGTTTCTGAGGTTGTCCTGGAGTTCGATCTCGTCCGAGAAGTTGGACAGCTTCTTGCCATAAGGCCCAAGCACGCCGGTGATGCCGTAGGTGCTTTGAAGCGAAGCCGGGTTGTAGGCCACGACCAGGTAGCCGTACGCGGGGATGAAGGTGCCGGGCGCGAAGGTGTACTCAATCGCCCGGTTGAGTCGCCAACCACTCAGGTCAACGGCCGTGCCGGAGGTGTTGTACAACTCCACGTACTCGGTCCCCGGGTCAGCCAAGCTGTCGCCGGGCGGGTGATACATGATCTCGTTGATGACCACGGGGGACGGAGGCGGCGGCTGATTGGCATAACCGGGCGTCGGCAGGACCATTTTGTACCAGCTCTTATCGCCGTCGGGATATCGCCCTTCGGAGGCACCCTCGATCGGCTGGTTTCCGAAGTTGTAGCCGTCGATCCAGGTGATGCCGTCCGAGGCGACGAGATAGATCTGTTCCCCGTCGGTCTTGAGGCCGAAGGTGGCCCAGTCCGCCTCCGTTGAGACCCAGTATCCCTTGGGTTGTATGACGGTCGTTCCTGCCGACCATGAAGCGGAGATGCGGGCCTTCGTCGGCAGCCTGGGGTTGTCGGTCAGATAACAGTTGTTCAAATCGACCGCGGCGTTGCCGTAGTTGTACAACTCGATCCAATCGCCCGAGCCGGCCGAGTTGGCCACGAATTCGTTGATCACCACGGTCATCGGCGGATTGCCGGGGGAATTGGCCATTCCGGGCGAGCCCTGGATGCGCGAAGAGGGCTGCCAGAACCGTCCTACGTTGCCGTTCTTACTCAAATCGATCAGCTCGATGGATCGGCCGTCATCGTCTCCACCGGTCGGCCAGGGGGCTTCATCGTCGTACTCGAGCTCGCATACCAAACCGTCATCCGCATTGCGCAGTTCGATTCGCTCGCCGTCGTTGTCGAGCTGACCCTCGTAAGGTCCGAGAACTCCGGTGATTCCGTACTGTGTCTGGGCTGAGGCCGGGTCCTTGGCGATGATCAGCCGGGCACCGGGGGCAATCAGGGTTCCCCCTGGGAAGGTGTAGCGGACGCCGTCGGCGATCTTCCAGCCGCCCAGGTCCACCGTCTGTGTCCCGCGATTGGTGATCTCGATATACTCGTTTTCGACGCTCTGGCCGCCAACGGATATCGTTCCCGGGGGGTTGTACATCAGCTCGCTGATGACCACGTCGAGGTAGGGCTCGGCGGCACCTGCCGTGCCGCCGGTAATAGCGGATATATGAAATGAGGCCAGAAAGGCCAGGAAAAGAGTACGCGTACAGGGTATTGCCCGAGACATTCGTTAACCTCCTGGTTTGCCCGGCGCGGGGCCGGCGGAGACTCCGCTCCCGGGTAGTATACCATAGAGGCCCGCCTGGTTTCCTGGTCTGGAGGTGTTGACCTTATACTTACCGGTCGGGCGCCGGGCAGAGCGGGCGACACGGGCGTTGCTCGTCCCTTGTGTCGGGACGGGTATTCTTTCCGGGCGCATGTTTCCGGCTCACAATGCGTTTTGGCTGCGGCCCGCAAGGATGCGGTTTGCCTTGGAAGCAGATTGACCGGAGAAGTCTATGGGAATTGAGCCACAGAATCGCATGGAGACAACCTCGCCGCAGGAACCGGCCGAAGTCGTGCCACCTCTCTGCCAAAGACCTAAGAGGGCCGGAGCTGAGGAGGGAGGCACCGGGGAGGTTCCTCTGTTTGCGGGTGAACCTGCCTGGCTCACGGAGTTGGCCCGCCGCCGCCCCGACTTCGTTTTCATGGCTCCCTACCTGGCATATCTGCTGCTTCTGCCTCTGAAGGATTGGGTTCCGGCCGCTTATGTGCCCTGGGCCACCGCAGCCCGGGGCATTTTGGGGCTGGCGGTGTTCTGGTTTCTCCGTCGCCACTTTCCGCCGCTGGGTAAGCCCCATTGGCCGATTGCGATCACGGCGGGCGTGCTGACCGTGGTGCTCTGGGTCGGCGGCGAGCACCTGCTGAACCGGGTTTACATCGGCAACTTCCATGTTGGTGGGCGGCTCTTCGTGTTTCCGGGCGTTTTCGAGGTCAAAGACCCGCGCGAGGGCCTGACCGCGCTCTCATGGGCGTCGCAGGTGGTGTTGCGCCTTGCGGTTGCGACGATCACAGTGCCGATCGTTGAAGAGATCTTCTGGCGCGGCTTCCTGCTTCGGGCTTTCATCAACTGGGACCGCTTCGAGCGGGTGCCGCTGGGCGCATTTGCCTGGCGGGCTTTTATCGGGACGGCCTTGCTGTCGTGCCTTCAGCATCCCGACAACTGGGTCGTCAGCATTCTTTGCTGGCTGGCCTGGAACGGGCTGATGTACTGGAAAAAGAGCCTGCTGTGCCTGATGATCACACACGGGATCACCAATCTGGTGCTGTACCTCTACGTGATCCGGGCGGGCGACTGGCAGTTCTGGTGAGAACAGGCTCAGCAAGGCTTCACCGGTGGCTTTCATTGAAAGGACGCGGAAATCATACGCGGCTCGGACGGATTGCTCGTTCCGGATTTCGATTGACACGCGGAGGACCGAAGAACGAGAATAGGAGACATGGAGTGCGTCTCCGCATCTCAGGACCGGGCCGCGATCGTCATTGTTCGCGAGTTGCTCGCGAATGAAGGCATAGAGACTGTTGTTCAGAATGAGAACCTGTCCGCCATCTGCGGGGAGGTTGCGTTCATGCGCGCGATGCCCGAGGTTTGCGTTTCGCGTGATCAGGACGCGGTACGCGCAGGGGCCGTCGTGGAGCGGTTCGAGTCGGGGAACGCGCGGGATCAGGGTCACAGGGAGCCGTGGCGATGTCCCCGTTGCGGCGAGACGATTGAAGGGTAGTTCACCGCCTGCCGGAAATGTGGTACACAGATGGAGACCGCATGATCAGGCGAGGTGAGAACATGTGCTCCAGATCCAGGAATGCGTTCACGCTGATCGAAATGCTGGTCGTGGCGGCCATCCTCGCTCTTTTGATTGCCATCCTGTTGCCCTCGCTGAACCGGGCCAGACAGGTGGCCAAAATCACGGTGTGCAAGACGAACCTGGACACCATGTACAAGGGGCACGCCTTCTACGCGATTGACCATAAGCAGCATTTCCCGGACCCGGACTGGTGGTTGTGGGACGGCATCGGCGGCGAGATGGTGAATTGGTTTCCGAACCTGTACAAGGGCGGGTCGCGGCCCGCGGACTCCGCCCAATGGGTCCGGTTCGGCCACATTTTCAAATACGTGAAGAACGCCCAAGCTTACTTCTGCCCGGACGATACGCTCACTCGCAGGGCCGCGTCGATCGGCAGCGGCCAGACGGTCGGCGGAGCGTTCCGGGGCAACAAGCCGATTCACAGTTATGTGCGTTTGATTCATCCTCACCAGTTCTATGCCGCGCACATCGGATCGATCGCCGACAAGATCGACAATGGTTCGCTCCCGGCGATGTACCGCTCGGATTTCATCGATCCGGATCGGCTCCCCAAGAGCTGGACCTACGGCGGCAAGCGCCTGAATGCCACGCCGAGTCGGCTCGCCATGATGTACGAGGAGTTCCAGAACTACGATGATCCCGCCACCTGGGCGCCCAGTCCTCCCAACCTGGAGAACATGCTCAACGACGGATACAGCGGCTTCATTGACGGCGATATGGGACTGACCTGGAGGGATTATATCAGCGTCTGGCACCAGAATCGCTCACATCTTGTCTACTTTGACGGACACGCCAGCCTGGTGGATGCGATCAAGTTCAACAAGAAAGAAAACAAGTGCAGGTACGCCGAGTGGCTGGCCGCAGGCGGGCCCATGTAGCATGCCGAGAGTGGATGACCGCGCTACTGCCCTTTTCAGTTGCGGGCTTTCGCCTGCTCAAGAAATGCCACGGGCGGCTTACGCGGCGATGGACAACTGACGCAGCGAAGACAGCACTACGTCGCGGGGGCGAGGAAACGAGCATCATGGTGTGACAGGCCGCCATTGCTTGGATGGAACAGGTCATTCGGGTAGGATTCGCGATCGAAGTCCGGCCAACGGGACGTCCTTTCCTCGGCAGTTCCGGAGTTCCGAGTTGGCAGGCGCCCGGTCTTGCGCGGCCTGCGGCCGGATTCCCGGCAGGCAAGGGCGATCGTGCATTCTCCAGGACAACCATGCATCTACGGAGGAACTGCTCATGTGTATGCATTGCACTCGTCGGGAGCTACTCGAGGCAGGTGTAGGAAGCGGGATCGCGTTGGCGGCAGGTCGCTTGGCGGCCGGGGCCGAGGCGTCGGGAACGCCGTCATCGGTGAGATCGAAGGTCCGGATCTGCGTAGTGATTGCGGGTACTCCGGCGGATCGCAGTTGGGGCAGCTCGGAAACAGAGATCGCGGCGGTGCGGAAGCGCCTGGCCGAGGCGGAGGCGAATCTTGGCAACGTGGAGTTCGTCATCGGTCAGGCGAGCACCGTTGAAGAGACCACTCAGTTGCTGGCCAAATCAGGTCCGGACGCTCCCGTGCTGGCGGTCAGCGCGGACATCTTTGGGCTGAGCAGGGGCGTGATGCCCACGGTCTTCAAGGAAGGCCGGCCCGTGGCCGTCTTTCATGTGCCCGTTACGGGCGGGCACGACTGGTGCCTGGTGAACCCCTGGCGCGAGGAAGGGCACCGGATCACGCTGTTCAACAGCAGCGATTACGACGATCTGGAGCGGGCGGCGGCGTTGCTGAGGGTGATCCCGTTGTTGCGGCAAAGCCGGGTGCTCGCTTCTCCGCCGTTCAAGGGAACGCCCGCCTCCCACGACCCGGAACAAGTGAAATCGCGGCTGGGAGTGGAAATCGTGGCCATTGCCGACGGACGTTACGACGAGGTCATGGCCGGGGTGGATGCTGCCGCAACGGAAAAAGAGGCCCAGCGATGGCTGGACGAGGCAAAGGGTATGGTCGAGCCGACGCGCGAAGACGTCCTGAAGGCCGCGCGGGCGAGTTTGACGCTTGATCAACTCATCGCCGAAAGCCGGGCCGACGGGCTGTGCGTCGGGACATGCATGGGCTGGTTGCCGAGAGGTTTTCCATGCCTGGGGTTTTCACGGCTGAACGATCGTGGGATCCCGGCCGCGTGCGACGGGGACATGGACTGTCTGCTGACCATGCTGATCTTCCGGTACGCGTTGAACCGGGCCGGGTTCCTGGGCAACGCGGGAGGCGTCGACACAGCCAGAAATGTCTTTCACCTTTCCCACTGCTCGGCCCCGCTGAGGATGGAGGGACCCGAGAGTCCGGCCGCACCCTACCTGATACGTCGGCACGCCGAGGTCCGCGGTGGAGCGGTTCCCGAGGTCCATTATCGCATCGGCCAGGAAGTCACGTTCACCAAGCTGGTCCACCTCGACACGCTGCTGCTGTTCACGGGGAAGATTGTCGAGGTTCCCGAAGTCCCCAAGGGCACCGAGCGAGGCTGCCGGACGGAACTCGTCGCCGAGGTCAAAGATGCGGACAAGCTGCTGGCCAATTGGGGCGGCGGGGCGCTGGGGGCTAGCGTCAAGGATTACTATGCCTCGCTGCACCGAGTGGCCTACTACGGCAACCACACCCGGACCATCCGTCACCTGGCCCACCTGATGGGGCTCAAGGTTGTGGAGGAGGTCTGATCATCGCAAGCAGTACGGACGACGCTCTTGGCAGGTGCGAAGGCTACGGGCGGGTGGTCGGTCGGGGCCGACGGCGGGCGAGGGCTGCGATCATGTCGTCGGACAGGGCGGCGCGGTAGAAAAGAACGTCCGCCATGCGGCCGCGGAAGTAGTCGTGTGAGCCCAGTCCAATTCGTAAGGGCGAATTATTGCTCAGGTCGAAATCGTCGAGCCTGAAAGGTTCGGATCGGGAGACGAGCGAGCCATCGACATGGAGTCGAAGCCGGTTCTCGTCGCGGACAGCGGCAACGTGGTGCCAACCGGGGGGCAATTCGTGATCGCAGGTGGCGTTGCGGCCGGCCTCAAAGCACCAGACATGGCCGGAGGGCATCGTGCCGGCAAAAAGCTTGCCTTTGAAAACGGCCATCGACCAGACGCGACGGTAGCGTACGTCGGCCGTGAGATCGAGGCGCCCGGTCTCGGTCCATGTCCGGCCGCCATCGTAACGATAAACCTTGGCCAGCGGCAGGGAGCCGGCGTACAGCTTGCCGTTGTAAACGACCATGGCCATGGTCTCGCTCTCTTCGTCAAGCCGGCCCTGGCAGGCCCACTGATCCGCCTCATCGAGGCAGTAGACAGTTGCTCTGGGCCACGTTGCGAGCATGAGCCGGCCTTCGTACGGCATGAAGCCGTAGGTCTGGCTCGTGTCGGGCGGGGCGCCGAGGTCCTGCCAGCCGCGGGTGGGGTTCCAGCGGGCCACGCGGCCGGGCGCGTCGTAAGAAGTCGTGTAGAGATCGCCGTTGTAGACGCCCAAGACCTCCACGCGGCAGCCCGGGTGTCCCACATACTTCCAGCCTGATCCACCTTGGTACTCGTAAAGGCCCTTGCCTGCGGCGTACATGCTGGAGGCGTAGAGCTTGCCGCAGTAGACGGCCAGACTGTGGACCGTGTCCGCCTTGCCGGTGTGGGGGTTCTCGAGTTGGCCGCAGTACGTCCATTTGCCTGGACCGTCATAGCGATAGACCTTGCCGCCGGGATTCTTGTTGGGCGAAGAGGGCAACGACGAACCGGCGGAGTCGTAGCGGGCGGTGCCGGCATAGAGTCTGTCTTCGAAGACGGCGAGCGCGGTGACTGCGTTGGCCGCGTCGGGCGAGCCGCAGTCTTCCCAGTTCGTGCCGCCGGTGTAGCGGTAGACATGACCAGCCTGGTCGGCTTCGAGTTCGAACGTCGCGGCGTAAAGGTCGTCTCGCCAGACACAGAATGTCCAGAGCATCTTGCAGTTGCCGGGGCGACCGCAGTCGGTCCACTGTTGGGAGATCTTCGCGTCGTCGATGCCGAAGGCCAGGTTGCGCCAGTTGGGCTGGCCGGAAGTGACGCCTGGGTAGTTCATGATACTGAGTGTGAAACCCTTGCGAGCCGAGGGATCGAACTTGCCGGCGATGTCGCCGAGGGTGTCGTCAAGGTCTGTCTCGGTGTAGACCCAGGCGGTGAGCGTAAAGGGACCTGTGCCGGGCGCGAGGTCGGGATGATTCGGGATCTCAATGAAGCCGTCGCGGCCGTTGAATTCGGCTGACCCGTCCGCGTTCCAGGTGATGTTGTGGGCGAGACCCTCGTGCCCCCGGCCGGTGGCGTCGCGGACGTCGGCGGTGAGCGGCCAGTGAGCGACCGCCGCGGGCTGGGCCGGCAAAGCCTTTGCGCCGCCGTATTGGAGATCATGCGGAGACTGCCGGGTTTGCCCGTCGGCGCCCGTCTGCCGCAAAACAAGAGGCTTCGAACCGAGGATCGTGTCGCAGGTCATCGGCTTGGACTTCGGTACCGACTTGGGAGAACGATCATTTTCGCCGACAGCGGGGCAGTTCCCAAGCTGCATTGGCAACGGATTGTTGTGCAGGCCTGAGGTCGCAGGAATCGACTTTGCCAGTCGCCACAATCCGGGCCGTGTGCAAACGTACGAGCCCACGGAAGCGACGATACTGACGGCAATCACCATGTAAGTGTCTTTGACGTGCATACTGCGACAATAGACGCAAGCCCGGAAGAACGTCAAGGAGCAATGTACACCGGCTTGCCAGGCTGGCCGACGCGGGCTGCTTCGGTTATCATTTGCAGTCGTCTGCACGACCCCATCTTGTACCGGAGCACATCCGGGAGGCGATTAGATCATGTCGATAGCCCAACGGCGACACGCTGCCCTGCTTCCGTTTCTTGCCCTTTTCGAACAACGACGGTGTCCGTCCTGCCCGATTCTCTTCGGCACGCTCGTCTGGCTTGCCGGATGGATCGCGGTGGTCCCGGCCGCGGACCCAACCACACCCGGCGAAACGCCTCCGCCCGCGGCAGCAGCATCGCCTGATCCGGGGGCCGCTGAGCCCGGCCGCGAGGGGGTCCCGGACCCGGTGCTGCAGTTGGGCAGCGTTTCGGTGCCCCTGTCCGCACGGGTCAGCGAACTGCCCCGCGAGACGACAACCGACAACCAGCCGAGGTGGAAAACCCTCGACTGGGCGATTCGGGCCTTCACGGACTTTGTCAACTCCGAATGGAACTACGGCACGCAGGCCGACCAGGACCGGAAGATCCTGGATCAGCTCGACCGGGAAGTAGACGCGGAGACCACGCGGCTTCGAGAGGAATACAAGCAGAAGCTGATCGACGAATGGCGAGCGGTCACCAAAGACACGACGCGCAGCCCTCCCGACGAGTTGCTCAAACAGGCCGAGAAGGCCACCCTCCTGCAAATCCCGGGCAACATTCGCACCGCCGACAGATTTCACAAGCTGCTGGTCACCATCTATGAGGACGGCGGCCAGAAGCGGGTCAAGTATCTCGTCGACCGTGGAGCCATCTCTCAGAAACTCGGTGAGCTGCTCAATCGCGTTCGGTTCGAAGCTTACACTGCGGCCATGTATGACGTGGCCAAGGAGTACCACGGCGGCGACGTGTCGGTGTTCTGGTTCAGCTTTCCCAAGCTGATTTCCAGCGATATCGACCACACGGTCGTCGGTGTGAAATTCCCCGACGGGACGATCATCCCCGCCGCCAAGGTGATCGACCGGTTCAACGCCCGCTTCGAAGTGCATCTAGTTCCCCCGGACGTGGCGGACGTGATGGCTCACGATGCCAGGAACCGCCCTCCCGACCTGTTCAGCGGCATGATCGACGACGGCGGCACGTTGGAGATCCGGCTGCGGCCGGAGGCCGACGCGGCTTACTACGAAGACGCCGGCCGAGCCACCAAGAACCTTCAGCACACCAAGGACGCTTACTGGCTATTCGCACCATTCGGCACGCAGGTTGACCGCCGGTCCCTGACCGGCACCGCCGAAGAGAACTACTTCCGCATCACCGCCGAGGATGTGGGAACCCCCGACAACCCGAGATTCGTCTACCGCGAAGAGCGAGTCACGGCCCGCGAGGTGATCTACAAGAACATCCCGCCCCTGCTGAGCCAGAAGGTCGGCTTCGACACCATGGTCGGGAATTGGCTGCTGGCGACGGACCATGCGGCGGGCAAGGACCCGACGGCCGCATCGACACTGACGGAGCAGGCCAAGTATCTGCTTCGGGGCGTGACCGAGGGCATGCTGACTTCGGCGTTGGAAAACGGCAAGCCCAAGTACGACCCGTACGAGCCGCCGGACTGGGGCAAGATCCCAAATGCGGAACGTCGCCGCATGATCGATGAGATCGCCGGCCGCCAATTTCCCGACGAGGCGAGCCGGGCGCATTTTCAGGCCCTGATCGATACCGCTGACGCCCTGCGAGCCAACAAGGGAGACGCTGCCTTCGCGCCCATGATCGAGTGGTATAGGCAGCACGGTCCGGAGGCGATCCGCAAACTGCCGTCCGATGAAGCCATCCTCGTCGCGGCCAAAGAGAACTTCGGCGACCGGGCCCGGGCGGCGCTGATGCAAGGAGCCCTCGCGGTGGCCGAGGACCGCGTCCGCGCGATCATTTCGCCCGACATCCCGCTGAGCTATCAGGATCGTATCCTGAAGCTCGCCACTGAAGGCGAAGGGGACGCCAAAGTCCGGGCCAACCAGATCGTCGAGATTCTGGGAGACAAGACGGCCCGGGCCACGGTCACACGGCGTCTCAAGCACGTCTGGGCCAACCAGTTTCACCATGCTCTCAACGCGCTCGACGACGCGAATTTTGATCGGGCGGCCCAGCGCTTTGATGAAGTCATCAAGAACCTTGACGCGGGCCGTGAGGACCGGGCTTTGATGAAATCGATCATGGACAACCTTCGCACCCGGCGAACCCGTCTCCGGGCGATCCGCAGCGACTTGGAGGCTCGTCTAACCCGGATCGAGGATCCACCTCCGACTCGGATCGGCTCTGCGGACGACAACGCTGAGAGCGTCACGAACTACGTGAGGGGGCAGCAGGCTGAGCTGAAGCGTCTTATCCAGGAATTTGGATTCGACTTGCCCGATGCCCAGCTTCGCCAGCGGGTGCAGGAAGCCTTGGACGCCAAGCCGGTCTACAGACCCGTTTCGGAGCGGGTGCCGACGTTTTCGGAGCGGATCAGCAAGGTCTTTGCGCCTGATGGCGAGTTCAGCCGCCTGGGGCGAGCCATTGACACCACCGCCGGCTTGCTGGGCGAGGCGACGCGATATGCCAACTCGGAAGTGGCCACGCATTTTGGCTGGGACGTGGATGCGGAGACAGCGAGCATGTACCGCAAGGCGGGGCTTGATCCCTCCGGGTTGCCCAAGCAGTTCCAGTTCAGCACGCTCTTCAAGTCGCAGGTCAACCTGGGCACGATGGGAAGCGCCTTGACTGTCTATGAGGAATACAAGAAGGACGCCGCCGCCGATCCGGAGGCGGCGTGGGCCCGGGCCAAGGCCCGGATGCTGGTGGAGTACGCTTACGCGATACCCGTGTACGGTGACGCGGTGCAGCTTATTGATCAGGCCATGGCCGGCGACTGGTACAGCGCCGGCAGCAACATCGGCATGTTTGCGCTCACAAGGGGCTCACAGCCGTTCACCCGTTGGGCCATGACCCACGCCGGTTACGCTGAAGCCCAGGCTGCTGAGACGGCGGCCGCCGTGGGCAACGTCGTGGGCAGCTTGGCTCAAGGATGGGCGGCCTACGGCCTCGGACGACGGATCGGCGAGACCTACGTCGGCCCTGGGATCTACAAGAATGCCGCCCTTGAGTTCTATGAAGGCGTTGATCCTACGAAGGGGCCCGACTCATGGGGGGCGACGCTGGCCCAGTGGGCCGCCCGGCAGCTCAATGCCGCTGCGGACGGGCTGACCAGCCTGGAGGGCTGGTTTTTCCCGAAGGCCGCCCCCGATCTTGAAAAGACAATGGGGTGGCTGCTCACCGGCTATCCGAACAAAGCCCGTTACCGTCTCAAGCAGCTCGACCGCATCCTGGCTCTCGACCTCCGCCAGCAGACCGACAAGCCGGCCGCCCAGGCCTACGTGAAGGTTGCCGACGAGCTGATCCAGACCTACCGCAGCCGGGTAGCCAAGGCTCTCCAGGAATACAACAGCAGCAGGCGCTATTCTGAACTCCTTCACGATGACCCCTGGGTGAAGCTCACCCAGGAGACCATCGACAACGTCATCGCGAAGTTCCCCACGCTCCCCGATTTGCCGATGATGCTCGACGGCACGGGCATCGTTGGCGTCAAGGAGCTTGACGACAAACTGTGGAAGGCCGGCGTGGAGCCCCGCTCCTGGGAGCTCTACGTGCGGATGCTCCGGCCGGAGATGGTAGGTATCAATCGCTTTCCGGACGATCCGCCGGGCGGCGCGGATGCTCCGCCTCTGGACAGGTACCGCAAGGAGCTTCTCGACAAAGCCACCGACGCGTGGAAGCCGTTTCTCGAAGCCGAGCGCTACAAGGACAACCAGACCACGCCCGAATACGAAGCATTCATGAGCGCCGACCTGGCTGTCAGGGAATACCGGCTCAAGGAGCTTGACCGGATCCTGCGCGCCAAGCCGGGTGACGTGCCTGCCCTTTCTGCCTCGATGCTGAATGCCGCCCGCCGGGCACGAGATACGATTGCGGCCCAGGTCGAGCGCATTCGCGAGACGGACCGTCGAGGTTACTACGCCGACGATTTCCGCCAGTCGGCAGCAGAGATGCCGAAGAATGCCCTGCCAGTCGCTCACGACGTGTGGAGAGCCTTAAGCGAGGACGTGCGTCGGGGCGTTCTGGCCAACCGCCGCATTCTTGACGAGCTCGGCGTCAGCATGGCCGAGTACATTTTCATTGCCGAGTGGCTGCGCCCCGAGTACGCCCGGTTCGACGAGTTGCCCGACACGCCGCCGCCGGGGACGAGCATGGACGCATGGCGACAGAAGCTGATCGGCGAGGCCAGGAGCATATGGGACAAGTTCATCTGGTCGGAGCTCGATCGCCGCGGCATGAGACCGCCCGTTGATCCCAGATATGTGACACCCGTGATCCCGGCCGAAAAGATCAGCGTTCTCAAGTGGGTGCCCGGCGCCGATGCGAAGGAGAAACGCGAGAACGTTTACGCGACGTTCTTCCCCATGATCAGGGATCGCTGGATTCAGGAGGTCGGCTGGGCCAAGCTCCTTGGCCCGGGAGGCGGGCGAGGCCAGTCGAAGCTGACGCGCACCGGGCTTACCGAATTCGTCGTCAATTCACTGGGCGGGCCGCCGCCCGAGCGCAAAGCCCTGCCGCTTGAACTGGCGGTGCATCACGAGGTCGCCCGCGACTTCTTCTTTCATTACGTCGAGAACTTCGCCACGGGCGGCTACCACGACATCTATCTCAACCGCGAGACGCCGCTCCCCGGTCGGATCACCTTCGAGAACATGAGCAAGTGCGCGAACCCCTGGCTCTGGGATGTCGAGACGCGGATGTGGTTTCACCAGAGCGGCAAGTACTATTGGGCCCTGATGGAGTCCAAGGACGCCAAGGATCTGCTGGTATCGATGCTCTACAACGACTACGTCACCGGCATGACCAAGCGCCTTGCCGAGGTGGGCGGACTCCAGCAAGCCGACCTTGAGGACGACGCCAAGATCGGCCACGTTTGCCGGCGGATGTATGACAAGGTCTTGCGGAACACCGTACCGAGCAGCGACGTAACAACCTTGAGTATTGTCCAGCAGCTCTACCCCGAGAGCCGGGCCAACCCCCCGCCCGACTCCGACGACTGGATCAAGTACCAAGCCATGCCGATCACAGGCAAGGCGGTAAAGATCCGGGGCAAGCCGTTCCTCATTGTGCCCCGTCTCGACCAGGAGGTAACACTCAACCTGCATGCCGAGGTCTCTGTTCCGCGCTACGCTGCGGTGCGCCCGTTCGAGTATGAATGGGCGATTCAGGGCGCCAGCAATGCCAACATCGGCGATCGGGAGGGGGTAGGTCTGAAGCTCAGCGACCTTACCCCGGGCCAGAAAGTGAAGGTCTCGGTCAGGGTCTACGACGCGAGCGAAGCCCGCAAGGCGATTGGCTCGGATGAGATCGAAGTGACGGTCGTCGGCGGGGCGGCGCTGGTTGACAAGGTGGCCGTTTATCACACCGATGCTCCCGATGCCCCGCTGGGCGAATGGGAGGCCGAGTTGGTCGCCACGCGCATCGCTGCGGGCCACGGATACGAGCTTGAGATCGCGGGCCAGGCCTCCGACGAGTACACCGGTATTCGGCGCATCGGTGTGGGTCTGATCCCCAGGAAAGCGGTGATCGACATGCTCGGCGAGAGCTCGTGCTGGCAGCGTCATCTCATCTCCTCGGACACGCTGCTCGCCGAGCCCACGTTCTCTTCCAGCCCCGCACCGGCGCCGAGCGCGGACAACGGCGCGTCGAGCGCGGGCACGACGCCGGGCAGCGCGCCGCCGGCGGGCGGGGCGACGGCTTCCGGCGAGCCGAACGACGAACGACTCTGGCGCTCGCTGGTCGACGTCGCGACCTGGAAGACGATCGATTCTCCCGATCCGACGCAGCCCGCGAAAGAGAAGCTCCGCTGCCATGTATCGCAGGAGATCGAAACATACGTACCGTTCGTCGTGGCTGAATCGAAGGACGAGGGCATCCGCTATTTTGAGGTGGCACGGGGCACGATCGAGGTGGTGTCGGCCCCAATGCCCGAGGCTCGTTTCGCAACGGCGGTCCTCGAACGCGAGCTTGACGGCCAGAAGAGCGTAGTGAACCTGTTGAACGGCACGAGCCTGATCCGCGACACCCATATCGTTTGCCAGGGGAAGTTTGGCACCGCCAGGTTTACGGTACTCGCTTCGACGGGCGGGCCGAAGCCCGAGGTGCTCGAGGTCGGCTACATCAAAGAAGAGGAGCAGGGCCAGTACAAGGCGAGCAGTTTCCGGTCGATCACCGCCGAGGCCAAGGAGGTTTCCGCCGGCACAGGCGAGTACAGTTGCAGCGGCGAATGGAACGCGTCAAGTGCCGCGCTGGGCACTTATCTTCTCTATGCCCGCGTCAAGAACCCGGCGCCTCAGGCGGATTTCTTCAAGCTCGAGCGGCTCAGCGACGAGACCTCGGTCTGGGATCTCATCCAGGTCGAGCCGAGCCCCGACCGGGACGAGGATACCTCGACCGCGGCGAGCCGGCCCGGTGGGGCGGCCAGCCAGTCAGCGTCTCAGCCCGGCTCGCAACCCGGTGATAATGGCAGCGACGGCACCAAGCCGCCGATCGATCCTGGTCTGCTGGACGGCCTGGCTGAGCAGGCGGAGGTCCAGGCGGTTGAGTTCAAGTCGACATTCATGCTTCAGCGCATCCGCCGCGACGGCGACGTGAGGATGCCCGAGACTTTCTTCGCCCGGGCCATGGCGGTCAAGCTCATGCCGGTGGTCAAGGTCGACAATCTCTATCCCGGCATGAAGGTCCACATCGAGACCGGCTACATCGAAAAAGGCAAGATCCGCCGCCTCTTCCAGCAGATTCTCCCGATCGCCGGTGACAAACATGAGGTGAGCTCGCTCGTGCTGGACCTATCGAAGCGTGGTGAGCTTGCCCCTCGCTGGGTCGGCAAGCAGATCTTCCGCGGCGACCACGTAGCCTTCCTGCACGTGCAAGTTGTCTCCAGGACCGGGCGGTATCGTACGGAAGTCGCGAAGAACGAAATCGCATTCCAGGTCCAGGAAGAGGGTCTTGGCGCTGCTTCGTTCAAGCCGATGACGTTCTACGACGTGCGCGAGAACAACCGGATGCTCGCAGGCCAGAAGTTCTGGGACGACGCCAATCTGCGGGTCGACTCGCCGCTGGAGGTCAGTGAAGTCTACGGGCCAGAACTGATCAGCGTGACCCACCGCTTCATTTTGGCTTCGCCGAGCGGCAAGACGCTGCGGTGGCAGATCAACGACCGCATCACCGTGCCGGGAGGCGGGCCCCACAACACGGTCAAGATGCTGAGCCTCAAGCCGCCGATCGAGCGCGGCACCTGGGTCGTTCGTCACGAGGTGGTGGACGTCAAGGACGCTGACGGCATCGATGTCCTCAAGCCCGGCTCGCCCGTCTTCCAGAGCGAAGGACGATGCCAGGTCGTCGAGCCGAAGGTCCTGTTCAAGGGCCTGGAGGACTGCTACCAGATCCAGCATCCGCCGGGCAACGTGAAGGGCGCACCCGTTTACGAGTTCCTGAAGGAGACCGATCGTCCCACCGCGCGGATGGCCCTTCACGTCACCGACGTACCCGTCGACTGCAACCTGCGGGGGAGCTTGACCTGGGTGAGTCCCGATACCGGCCGGACAATCCTTCGGCTGCCTGCGGTGGTGAACATGCGGGAGAACCAGGGCAGGATCTACTTCGCGTCCTACGCCTTCAAGAGCGACGACTATGATGGGCTCTACACTGCCGAGGTCATACTGGAGTTCTATCGGGCCGGTCGTCAGCCGCGGGCCAAGTTGGATCTCAAGCCTTTGCGCTTCCGATTCAAGGGGCGCAAACGATCCGGGTCGACTCTCGAGGACATCACCGTGGCGTCGCGGCGGGTGGACTACCGCATCTGGGATAACGGTGGCCTCGAGGACGACGTGATCAACGTCTATGTGGACGGGGCCCGCGTCATCAGCGGCTGGAAGATGCCCATTGCGGGCAAGGACTTCCATCTGATGATCCCGGCCGATCGCGATGAGGTCATCTTCACGATAGAATCGGTTTCGAGTGAGGAAGGGCCGAATACGGCGGCGATCACGTTCAAGGGTGCCATCGAGATTTCCCGGCAGACCCAGAGCTGGTGGATTGACAAGCCGGGCCAAAAGGCCAGTTGCGTGATTACTTACAAACCGCCGGCGACTCAGCCGGGACAGCCGCGAGGAGGGACGAGTCCGTAAATCTGACGCTTGTCGTGGGAGGTATATCCATGCGTCGTGTGACCTGTTGCCTGATCATTCTCGGTGGCATCGTGGGCTGCGGCCCGCCCGAGGCCTTGCGCGAAATGCATGCGGCCTTTAACCAAGGACAATGGGCCGCCGTCACCGAGAAGTTCGCCGACCTCGGCCGTCCCCGCGATCTCAATGGTGTCTCGTATGCCCGCGTGGGCATTGCGGCCACCGAGGTCTACGTGAAGTCGAAGTCACCCGCCTATCTTGATCTGGCAATCGACTGCTATCAACTGGCGGCGGATCGGGATCGCTCGCTGGCGGACGGTCATCACTTCGCCCGGGGCGAGTTACTGTTGTATGCGAACAGAAAAGACGAGGCGATTGCCGCCTATCTCGACGCCCTGGCCGTCAATGCCCGTCACGTTGGCGCCGCTTGGCGGGCGGCGGTTCTGCTCACGGAGGCCAAGCGAGCGGCCGACGCATCGCGGGCGGCTCGGGGACTCCTGGCGGTGCGACGACCGGTCAACCAGCAACTGCTCCAAGGCTTGAGTGCCCTGGCCAGCGCCGAGGCATCGCTGGGTCGGCATGACGCGGCGATCAAAGTGCTGCGCCACGCGGCTTCGATCGGCCCGAGCACGTGGGGGCCGGATATACTCTACGCCCTGGCGTGTTGTTATCAGGCACAGAACGAGAATGGTCCGGCGCGCATGGCGATGCGCCGGGCGCTCGCCGCCTTGCCTGAGGGTGACTCCCGCCGGCCGCGTTTCGACAAGTACCTGGAGGATCTGGAGCGCGCATCGCGGACGGCGACCCGCGAGCCGGCCCCCGAGCCGACGATCGACACCGGCCCTCGGGTCGCGCCGCCGCCGCAGGAGCCGGCGGACTCGGCCCCCGAGCAGCCCGCTCCCGCACCGCCGCCGCTCCGGGGTCATTCGCCCGAGGCCAGAGCGGTCGAGCTAGCCGCAAAAGCCTCAGTCCTGGCCGCCGAGAATAAGGTCGAGGAGGCGATCAGTCTGCTGGAGGAAGCGGTCGGGCTCGCACCCAGGCTACCGGCGCCGCCGGCGCAGCTCGCCAACCTCTACGTGAAACAGGGCCGGTACGCCAAGGCGGTCGAGGTGCTCGAGACCGCCATCGGGCACAACCCCGACAATGTCATTCTCAAACAAATGCTCGATAAGCTTCGCAGCGCGCTGGCCGCCGAGTCGCGGCCGGGCAGGTGACGTTTCGCGTGAGGGCTTTTCGTCGAACCGAATTCATCAGGAGTGTAGGACATGGGAAAGCGGATCATTGCCAGCCTCGTAGTCATGCTCACCGGCATGCTTCTCGGCTGCCAGCAGCCGCACAACATCCGCATGCGCTTCGCCGCCATGGTGCCCGGATCGCCGGAACAACTGGTGGGCGTTGACGCGTATCATCGCATTCTGCTCTGCGACCCC
>ERZ795051.1753-NODE-1753-length-26213-cov-9.981765_pt1 | contig 26213 bp, 30 predicted proteins | sample MGYA00375135_ERZ795051 | MGnify/ENA primary metagenome ERZ795051 (study PRJEB30180, sample SAMN05720222) | activated sludge metagenome | isolation source: Anaerobic digester | place: Japan | collected 2015-05-26 ... | reverse complement strand
AAGGGACACCCTCAATTTCGGTGTCCCTTTTCTGTTTAACAGCGGAAGGACAAAAACAACATCCCTTCCGGAAAGTGAGGTATGTGCCATGAAGCACACATTACAGATCAGCGTCAGCAAGAAGCCGAAGAACGACGGGATCGTTGCCTGCCGCAGAGTTTCGGTAAGGGAACGGTTTCTCCGATTCCTCTTCGGCAACAAGACCAGTCTCACGGTCATCGTTCCCGGTGATTCCGTGGAGGAGCTGGAAATTAGAGAAGTCGGAAAGGAGGCCGCCTGTGAAACTGTATGAGATTAATGCGGAAATCCTGCGGCTGACGGATGCCATCGAATTTGACGAGGAAACCGGGGAAATCCTCGGCGATACGGACGAACTGTTCACCCAGATTCAGTCGCTTCAGATGGAGAAGAAATCCATCCTCGAATTCCTTGCAAAGCTCGTGCTGAACATCCGCGCCGAGACAGCTTCTCTCAAAATTGAGGAACAGCGGCTCAAAGCACGCCGCGACAGGTTTGCCAAAAAAGAAGACCGCCTCATGAAGATACTCGACCGCGAGTGTGCGGGTGAAAAGACCGACCTCGGCGTGGCGACCTTCTCTTACCGCAAGACCTCCCGTGTGGGTGTGTCGGATTCGGAGAAAGCGGTCCGCTGGCTCAAACGCAACAAGCACCTTGACTGTTTCCGCATCCCGGCGCCGGAAGTCGCAAAAGCCGAGGTCAGGAAGCTCATCAACGCAGGAGCAAAGGTTCCCGGCTGTACCGTGGTTGAGGACTACTCCTGTTCGCTCAAGTAAAGGAGGATATGACAGATGTTGAATATCACCAGAGGGAAAATCGACCGCGCCTTAAAGGTGGTCGCCTACGGGAGCGAGGGCATCGGTAAAACGACCTTTGCCTCTGCGTTCCCCGAACCGCTTTTCATCGATACCGAGGGCGGCACCGCACACATGGACGTGCGCCGTATCGACAGACCGCAGTCATGGGAGGAACTCCTCTCCGTTATCAGCGAAGTGGCTGCCGACCCGAATGTCTGCAAGACGCTCGTACTGGACACGGCGGATTGGGCAGAGGCGCTCTGCATCACCTATGTTTGCCAGAAATACAAGCAGAACAGCATCGAGTCCTTCGGCTACGGCAAAGGGTACACCATTCTCGGAGAGGAGTTCGGCAGACTGTTTGCCGCCCTCGATGCCGTTATCGCATCCGGCAAGAACGTGGTCATCACCGCTCACGCCAAAATGCGCAAATTCGAGCAGCCCGATGAACAGGGAGCCTACGACAGATGGGAAATGAAGCTGTCAAAGCAGGTCGCCCCGCTTTTGAAGGAATGGTGCGATATGCTCCTGTTCCTTAATTACAAGACCTATGTGGTCACGACCGAGACGAACTCCAAGAAAGCCCAGGGCGGCAAGAGGGTCATATACACCTCGCATCATCCGTGCTGGGATGCCAAGAACCGCCACAGCCTGCCGGAAGAGATGGACTTGGACTTTAAGAACATCGCGCACCTTTTCAAGACGGATGCCGAGCCTGCCTCCGATGCGGGCAAGCCCATCGACCGCCTTCGTTCCCTCATGGCTGAGTCGAATGTGACGGACGCAGAGCTTCAGAAGGTCGTAGCGGACAAGGGACACTATGCCGCCGATGCTCCCATCGACAGCTATTCCGAGAAATTCATCTCCGGCTGGCTTCTCAAATACTGGCCGCAGATTCTGAACCTTATCAACGCGGACCGCACGGTCCTGGACTAACAAAGGAGGATTTTTATCATGGCTGATTACATCAACAACAACGCCGGCATGGATTGGGATGACGCCATCGAGAACGATGGTCAGGAGTTCATCATCCTGCCGGAAGGTGACTACAACTTCACCGTTACCGACTTCGAGCGCGGGCGCTTTCCCGGCTCCGCCAAGATGTCGGCTTGCAACAAGGCGACTCTTACCCTGCAGGTCAAAACCGATGACGGCATCGCAAGCGTCCGTACCGACCTCATTCTGAACCGTGTCGTGGAGTTCCGCATTTCCGCTTTCTTCCGCTGCATCGGTCAGAAGAAGCATGGCGAGAGGCTCGTCATGGACTGGAACAAGGTCGTGGGCAGCCGCGGACGCGCACACTTCAAACCTCGCACCTATACCGACCGTGACGGCAACGAGCGTCAGGCGAACGATGTCGACCGCTTCTATGACTATGACGAGAAATTCTTCCCCGCAGAGGACGACTGGATGGAGATCACCGGGGATGAAGACCTGCCGTTCAATTAAGGAGGTGCCGTATGTTTGAACTTCGACCTTATCAGGCCGAGGCGAAACAGGCGATCCTTTCCGCGTGGGACGAGGGGTACCGCAAGACACTCCTCGTCCTCCCGACGGGATGCGGAAAGACCGTCGTGTTCTCTTCGGTCACAGAAAACCAGGTAAACAAGGGACACCGTGTGCTTATCATGGCGCATCGCGGGGAGCTGCTCGACCAGGCGGCGGACAAGCTGAAGGAAGCGTCCGGGCTTGACTCTGTCCTCGAAAAAGCGGAGTCCTCCTGCCTTGACAGCTTTCTCCCGGTGACGGTCGGCTCTGTGCAGTCGCTTGCGCAGGAAAAGAGACTCGCCCGGTTCCCGAACGATTACTTCCAGGACATCATCGTGGACGAGGCGCATCACTGCCTTTCCGACAGCTACAGGCGCATCCTCGATCATTTCCCGACCGCCAATATCCTCGGCGTGACAGCGACGCCCGACAGAGGTGACATGAAAAACCTCGGAGAGTTCTTCGATTCCAAGGCTTACGAGTACAGCATGACCGAGGCTATCCGCGAGGGATACCTTTGCCCGATCAAGGCGCAGATGATTCCGCTCGAACTGGATATCGCGGATGTCGGCATCTCAAGCGGCGACTTCTCCGCAGGCGAGATCGGACACGCATTGGAACCGTACCTTCAGCAGATCGCGGTCGAGATGGCGAACTACTGCCAGGGCAGAAAGACCGTTGTATTCCTGCCGCTCATCGCTACCTCACAGAAGTTCTGCGCCATGCTGAACAATGTGGGACTCCGCGCCGCAGAGGTAAACGGCAATAGCGATGACCGCTCGGAGGTGCTTGCCGATTTCGAGGCGGGCAGATATGACGTGCTTTGCAATTCCATGCTGCTCACCGAAGGCTGGGACTGCCCGTCCGTGGACTGCATCGTGATCCTGCGTCCTACCAAAATCCGCTCCCTTTATCAGCAGATGGTCGGACGCGGCATGAGGCTTGCTCCTGGGAAAGACCATCTGCTGCTCCTTGACTTCCTTTGGATGACGGCAAGGCACGACCTTTGCAGACCGTCCGCTCTCATCAGCAAGGACGAGAAGATTGCAAAGATGATTGATGAGCAGATGAAGTCGGACGATGAGGGCATCGACCTTATCGAAGCCGAAGAACAGGCGGAGCGTGATGTCCTTGCCGAGCGCGAGGCGGCTCTTGCAAAGCAGCTCGAAGAAATGCGCGGGAAAAAGCGCAAGCTGGTCGATCCGCTTCAGTATGCGCTTTCGATTGCGGCGGAGGATTTGACGAATTATGTGCCGACCTTCGCATGGGAAATGGCTCCGCCGTCCGAAAAGCAGGTCGCTTTCCTGGAACGCAGGGGCATCTTCGCCGACAGCGTCAGGAACGCCGGGCTTGCGTCCCTTCTCATCGACCGCCTGCAGCGCCGTCAGCAGATGGGGCTTGCAACGCCGAAACAGATACGCTGTCTGGAACGCTACGGTTTCAGGCAGGTCGGCACCTGGGCGTTCGAGGACGCCAGTTCCCTCATCTCGATGCTTGCTGACAATAGCTGGCGTGTCCCTTACGGGATCACTCCCGCGCTCTACAGACCTTAGGAGGTAACTGTTTTATGGATAACAATATACTTTCGGCTTTGAAAGCCATTGATGTGGCGACCTTGAGCCGTGCCAACTGGATTGCGGTCGGCATGGCGTTAAAGAAGGAGGGCTACCCCTGCTCCATATGGGACGACTGGTCCCGGAACGACAAACGCTATCATCCCGGCGAGTGCGAACGCAAGTGGAACAGCTTTCACGGCTCCGGCACTCCCGTCAAGGGCGGCACTATCGTCCAGATGGCGAAGGAACGCGGCTGGACTCCCTTCAGCGGCGAAGACGGATGCCTCAATTGGGATGACGCCATCGAGTATGACGGCGAGGACGGTTTCAACGGATTCACGGCTCCCGACTCGTGGAGCCCTTCCGCAGACCTCATCACCTACCTCGAACTGCTCTTTGACGCAGACGACCGCGTGGGCTATGTCACGAATGATGTGTGGTAGGACGCCGAAGGCAAGTGGCTGCCGAGCAAGGGCGTGTACGATCGCACCGCCGGGGAACTCATCGCATCGCTCAAAAAGCATCCCGACGACCTCGGCGCGACCATCGGCGACTGGAAACCGCAGGTCGGCGCATGGATTCGCTTCAATCCCCTCGATGGGGACGGCGTAAAGAACGAGAACATCACGAAGTTCCGCTTTGCCCTGGTGGAGTCGGACACGCTACCCGTTGCGGAACAGGATATCGTCTTCCGCAAGCTGGAACTGCCTATCGCGGCGCTCGTTCACAGCGGAGGCAAAAGCCTCCATGCCATCGTCCGCGTGGATGCGGAGAATTACGACGAGTACAGAAAGCGCGTGGAGTTCCTCTACGACTTCCTGGAGAAAAACGGAGTGTCCATCGACAAACAGAACCGCAATCCGTCCCGCCTCTCCCGTATGCCGGGAGTCACCAGGAACGGCAACCGCCAGTACCTTGTTGCGACCAATATCGGCAGGAAGTCATGGGTGGACTGGATGGATTTCGTGGAGGGCATCTCGGACGAACTGCCCGACATGGTATCCCTCGACACTTTCAAGGACAATCCGCCGGAACTGCCGGAGGAACTTATCACAGGGATTCTCCGCAGAGGACACAAGATGCTGATATCCGGCTCGTCCAAAGCCGGGAAGTCTTTTCTTCTCATGGAACTGTGCATCGCTATCGCGGAAGGCAAGCCCTGGCTCGGCTTTCCCTGCAAGAAAGGCAGAGTCCTCTATGTGAACCTTGAGATTGATCCGGCAAGCGCGATCAACCGATTTCTCAAAATCTACGAGGCACTCGGTCTGCCCATCAAAAATGCGGACAGCATCGTGGTGTGGAACCTCAGGGGTCACGCCGTACCGCTCGACCAGCTTGTTCCGAAACTCATCCGCCGTGTACGGGATCAGCACTTTGACGCTATCGTCATCGATCCCATTTACAAAGTTATCACGGGCGATGAGAACAACGCCTCCGAAATGGGCGCGTTCTGTAACCAGTTCGACAAGATTTGCACGGAGACCGGGTGCAGCACCATCTACTGCCATCATCACAGCAAGGGTGCGCAGGGCATGAAAAAAGCGATGGACAGAGCGTCGGGCTCCGGCGTGTTCGCCCGTGATCCTGATGCCCAGCTTGACATGATTCAGCTTGAGCTTTCCGAGGATATCGCAAACAACGTCCGTGACGGCAATGAAACCGCATGGCGGCTCGAATCCTCGCTGCGTGAGTTCCCGAACATCACGCCCGTCAACTTCTGGTTCGAGTACCCGATCCATAAGGTCGATGACAAAGGGACGCTCGGCGCGATGCCTGCACAGGGCACTCCGCAGGCAGGACGGCTCAACAATCCGAAGAGCAAGACGCCGGATGACGCCGCCGATGAGTTCCGCACCGCTTTCTCCGCTCTCGACATGGACGGCAAGGTCACCGTGAAGGACATGGCGGAGTACATGGGCGTCATTGATAAGACCGTGTACGCAAGGCTCAAGAAAATGGGCGACGAGTTCACTCTCGACAAAGGCGTCATCACGAAAACGAACCCTGAAAACGGCTGATCGGATTTTCTTCTTCTACGCTGTCTATATAAAGACATAGACAGAAGAACGGTCGTTACACTCCCAAAGTGGAAAGGGCTGCATAGCCTGCCCTTCCACTTCTGCGGAGCGCAACGGTAACTGAACAGAATGGAATAACGCAGAATACACGGAGGTTTAGAAAATGAACTTTTTTATAGCAATGAAGCCGCCGACCGCTACCGCACAGGAAAAGCAGGTACGTATCGTTCACGGCAAACCTATATTTTACGATCCCGCTCCCGTGAAGGAGGCAAAGAAACTGCTGACAGGTCACCTCATCCTTCACAGGCCGGACAAACCCATAGAAGGAGCCGTTGCCCTTGCGACGCTGTGGCTCTTTCCGAAGGGCAAGTCCCATAAGAATGGCGACTTTCGGATAACCAAGCCTGATACCGACAACCTGCAGAAACTCCTGAAGGACTGCATGACAAAATGTGGATTCTGGAAAGACGATGCCCAGGTCGTGAGGGAGACCGTAGAAAAACGCTGGTCGGACGAACCGACAGGCATATACATCGAGATTACCGAACTGGAGGTGAACCGTGATGGCAAATAACATATACAGAAACTCGGAAGGCTACTACGATCCGACCGCAGGAGCCGTTATCGCAAAGTGCAACAGAAAAGAAAAAAGCGACCGCAGGAAAGCTATCCGCAAGGTTAACGCACAGGCAAGAAAGAAGTCTTCCGAAAGCCGCACCATCGTTTATATCTGCAGCCCTTATGCCGGGGATACCGTTCGTAACATTCTCGCGGCACAGAAATATTGCAGATATGCGGTAGATAAAGGATACCTGCCCTTTGCGGCGCACCTGTTCTTTTCGCAGTTCTTAAATGACGAGAATCCAGTAGAACGCTCCCTTGGGCTTTCCTTTGGAAATGTGTTCATGGACAAATGCACCGAGGTTTGGATTTTCGGTTCGGAATATTCCGCAGGCATGAAAGCCGAATACGAACGTGCCGTCAAAAAGGGCTTAAAAATCAGATATTTCACAACAGACTGCCGTGAGGTCACAGGTCACGGGAACGGAGGTGGCGATGGACCCATATGAAAAACTGGCAAACGCCATCATCATCCAGGCGGCAAAGGACTACCGAGCCGCCGCACGAAAATTGAAAAGAAACCCACGTAACCATCTCGCACAGGCAGAGGCTGCCTCCATTGAGCGGTTCTTCCGCTCCGATTGGTACAAGTGCCTCACGGAAGTAGACGGCGAGATGCTCATAAGGAAACTCAAAGAGGAGGTCTGAAATTATGACACCAAAAGAATATTTGAAACAGTCCTACAGGCTTGACCAGAAAATAAACAGCGACATTGCGGAGGCTGCGCGCCTTCGGGAAATGGCATCAAGTGTCGGTTCACCCGGCTTCGAGGAGCATTACAATCCCAACCGCTCAACGGAGGCTCCCTTCGTCAGATGTTTTGAGCGTGTATGGGAACTGGAACAGAAAATAAACGCCGAGATCGATAAGCTGGTCGCTTTAAAAGAACAGATTCGCACCGTCATCGACAAGGTGGAAAATCCCGATGAGCAGATGGTACTCCGCTACCGCTACATCCACAACTGGACATGGGAACAGATTGGCGACACGCTCTTTGCGGATGAAAGCACCATACGTCGCTGGCATGGCAGAGCCTTGCAGCATATCACCGTGCCGGAGGACTGCATCATCATATGACCGCGCCGAAAATACCTAGTTTTGCACAGCAATGCCCACCATGTATTTATGGTAGTATATAATCAGCAGAGCAGAATCAAAAAGCCTCATGGGAACAGTCCCGTGGGGCTTTTGTCATGCCCGGAAAGCGAGGTGACTTCATGCCGAGAAAACCGAAACGACCATGCCGTTATCCCGGATGCGGTCGACTCTCTGACGGTCCTTATTGTGAGGAACACAGGAAAGCCGTGCGGGAGAATTACAACCGTTACGAGCGGTCTCCCGACAGCAATAAAAAATACGGCAGGTGCTGGAAAAGAATCCGTGACCGTTACGCTGCCTCTCACCCGCTGTGCGAACGCTGTCTCAAGGAAGGCAGATACACTCCCGTCGAGGAAGTGCATCACATCGTTCCCATCTCAAAAGGCGGCGACCATAGGGAAAGCAATCTGATGAGTCTTTGTCAGTCCTGCCACACCAAGATTCATATTGAGATGGGCGACCGGCACTGACCGGTAGGGCGGTCTGAATCTCTACGGGTCCTATAGCGGACAGCGGCCTGGGGCTTCGTGCGCGAATTTTCGTATTCAAACGGGGTATTAACCCGGTGAATGCAGATCGGAGGTGAGAATGTGGCAAAAGACGGTACCAACAGGGGCGGTCCCAGACCGGGAACGGGTCCGAAAAGGAAACCGCTCGTAGACAAAATACAGGACGGCACGGCAAAGGGAACGCTGGTGATGCCGGACGATCTGCCGGAGCCTGCGGATATCCGGGGCGAGGATGTTCCTCCCGTCAGGGATTACCTCAAGGCAAAGCAGAAAAACGGCAGCGACCTGTGTGCCGAGGAGATTTTCAGAGAAACGTGGCTGTGGCTAAAGGCGCGGGGCTGTGAAATGTTAGTAAACAACCAGCTTATAGAGCAGTACGCGATGAGCGTGGCGCGGTGGATTCAATGCGAGGAAGCGATATCCGAATTCGGGTACCTCGCCAAGCATCCCACCACGGGGAACGCCATCGCATCGCCTTATGTGTCCATGAGCCGCGACTACAAGAAACAGGTCAATGCGGACTGGTTCCAAATCTATCAGATCGTGCGTGAGAACTGCTCCGTGGAATATGACGGCGCAAGCCCGCAGGACGATCTGATGGAGCGGCTGCTCCGCGCAAAGAACAGAAAATAAAAGAAATGGAGATATGGACATGAAAACTTACAAGACAGCGGAAAGCGTATGCGCAGGACATCCCGACAAGCTGTGCGACTTCATCGCCGACAGCATCTTGGACGCCTGCCTTTACAAAGACAAGTCCTCCCGCGTAGCCTGCGAGGTCATGGCGGCAGGACGGCGCATCATCGTTGCGGGCGAGATCACCTGCTCGAAGACCGTGGATATCCGATACACCGTCCGCAGGGCGCTGGAGAAGGTCGGCTACAATCCTTACGGCTTCCTCATTTATGTGTTCATCCGCAAGCAGAGCCGCGACATCGCGGGCGGCGTGGACATGAGCATTGAAGCAAGGAACGGCGATACCTCCTGCTATGCCAATCTCGGCGCGGGCGATCAGGGCACCGTGTACGGGTACGCTACCAACGAGACAAGGGAGTACATTCCCCTGCCGCTCCTTCTTTCACACAAAATATGTAAAAGACTGGACACGGTAAGGAAAGACAACCTCATCCACGGCATCAAGCCGGACGGCAAGGCGCAGGTCACCGTGGAATATGTGAACGGCAAGCCAAAGCGCGTAAAGACCATCGTGGTTTCCGTCCAGCACGACAAGGACAAAGACTTGGATGTGTTAAAGAGCGAAATCATTGCCGAGGTACTGCATCCTGTGTTCACGAAGTTCCCGTTTGACGCCGATACGGAAATCCTCGTCAATCCCTCCGGCAGATTCGTGGAGGGCGGTCCCAGGGCGGACACGGGACTTACGGGCAGGAAACTGATGGTTGATACCTACGGAGGACTCGGCGCTCATGGCGGCGGTGCGTTCTCCGGAAAGGACCCCACAAAGGTCGACCGCTCCGGCGCGTACATGGCTCGGTGCATCGCAAAGAACATCGTGTCCGCTGATTTGGCGGATGAGTGCCAGGTCGCTATCAGCTACGCCATCGGGAAAGCCGATCCCGTGGCTGTCCAGATCGATACGTTCGGCACGGGCAAGGTCAGCGATGAGATGATTGCGAAAGCCGCGAACGATGTGTTCAATATGCGTCCGGCGGCGATTATCAACGAGTTTTGCCTGCGGAACTGCTCCTTTGCGGAGTATTCCGCATACGGGCATTTCGGCAACGGTTATCCCACCTGGGAACATACCGACAAATACAGAGAATTGAGGGAGGCGGTGAAGCGCTATGAAGACAACGACTGAAATGCAGCTCGTTCCGATCACAAAGCTGGTGCCGTATGTCAATAATGCGCGTACCCACTCCCCGGAACAGATAAACAAGCTGCGCTCCTCGCTACGAGAGTTCGGCTTCATCAATCCCGTGATCATCGACCGTGACTTTGGCGTAATCGCCGGCCACGGTCGTATTCTTGCGGCGAAGGAGGAAGGCATCGCGGAGGTTCCGTGCGTCTTTGCCGACCATCTGACAGAAGCGCAGAAGAAAGCATATATCCTCGCCGACAACAGAATGGCGATGGACGCAGGATGGGACGAGGAGCTTCTGCGCGTGGAGATCGAAGCTCTGCAGGCGGAGGCGTTCGACCTGTCCCTCACGGGCTTTGACGAAAAGGAACTGTCCGACCTGTTCAAGAGAGACGGGGATGTGCAGGAGGACGATTTTGATGTGGATGCGGAACTGGAAAAGCCCACATTCTCCAAGAGCGGCGATGTATGGACGCTCGGAAGGCACAGGCTTGTATGCGGCGATTCCACGAAAGCGGAAACCTTCGACACGCTCATGCAGGGACGGAAGGCAAACCTTGTGGTGACCGATCCTCCGTATAACGTGAACTACGAAGGGACTGCCGGGAAGATCAAGAACGACAACCTTGCGGATGAGAAGTTTTATCAGTTCCTCTTCGATGCATTTTCCAATATCGAAAAGGTCATGGCGGACGATGCGTCCATTTATGTGTTCCATGCGGATACCGAGGGGCTGAACTTCAGAAAGGCGTTCGCAGATGCGGGATTCTATCTTTCCGGCTGCTGCATCTGGAAGAAGCCGAGCCTGGTGCTTGGGAGAAGCCCGTACCAATGGCAGCATGAGCCTTGTCTGTACGGATGGAAGAAAAGCGGCAAGCACCAATGGTACGCCGACCGCAAGCAGACCACGATATGGGAATTTGAAAAGACCAAGAAGAACACGGATCATCCGACCATGAAGCCCATACCGCTCCTGGCGTACCCGATACAGAATTCTTCTATGAGCAACACGCTCGTCCTCGATCCGTTCGGCGGCAGCGGCTCCACGCTGATCGCCTGTGAGCAGACTGACAGGGACTGCTACACCATAGAACTGGACGAGAAATACTGCGATGTCATCGTGAAGCGGTACATCGAGCAGGCCGGCTCTGCGGACGGCGTTTCCGTGGAGAGGGACGGCAAGACATACACCTTCGCAGATCTGGAGGTGTCCGATGAATAAACTGACGCTCGGCAGCCTGTTTGACGGCTCCGGCGGTTTTCCTTTGGGCGGCTTGATTTCCGGCATTGCTCCCGTGTGGGCATCAGAAATCGAGCCGTTTCCTATTAGGGTGACCACCAAACGGCTGCCTTTTATGAAGCACTATGGCGATGTTTCCAAGATGGACGGCGGGAGCATTGAGCCTGTGGATATCATCACGTTCGGTTCGCCGTGCCAGGATATGAGCATAGCCGGTAAACGCGAGGGTCTGGACGGTAACCGCTCCGGGCTTTTCTATGAAGCCGTCCGAATCATAAAGGAAATGAGGTGTGCCACCAATGGCAAATATCCAAGATACATCGTGTGGGAGAACGTCCCCGGGGCATTCTCCTCAAACAAGGGAGAGGACTTCCGATGCGTCCTCGAAAGCGTCTGCCGCATCGCAGACGAAACCGTATCTGTTCCTTCAGTTAAGAAGTGGCAGTCCGCAGGAAGCATCGTGGGAGACGGTTACTCCGTTGCCTGGAGAGTGCTTGACGCTCAGTATTGGGGAGTTCCCCAGAGAAGAAAACGCATCTACCTTGTCGCAGATTTTGCAGGCGGGAGTGCCGGAAAAATACTATTTGAGTCAGAAGGCGTGTCTGGGTATTCTGCGGAGGGCTTCCGCGCGTGGCAAGGAGCTGCCGCTGATGCTCAAGAGGGCTTTGGAGAGACAGACACTTTCTGCCTGAACGACCAGGGCGGGCAGCGGATGGACTTGACCGAGGATGTGACGAACACGCTCCGTGCGGAAAGCCACCATCCTCCGCTGGTATTCGAGAACCACTCGCAGGATTCCAGATACACGGGACCGCTCGATGTGGCGCAGACTGTCCTTTCCACTTTCGGCACGGGCGGCAATAACCAGCCGTTCGTGGTGGAGACACCGAAGACTCTGAAGATTCGCTCCGGCTGCGAGGGCGGCGGCAAGGGTGCGCTGATCCAAGACGATAAGTCTGCTACGCTCGGATGCAATAACGACCAGACATTGTTCGTTCCGACCGCTTTCGGCATCTGCTCCAAGGAGAGCAACTCCATGAAATCTGACAATCCGCACAGCGGCTTTTATAAAGCCGATACCTCGCGGACGCTTGACGGAAATGGTGGCAATCCCTCCTGCAACCAGGGAGGCATGGCTGTGGTGGCTCTTGAGGGCAACGGCGCAAGGCCGTCCCATAAGGGCAGCGGATACTCCGAGGACAACGTCAGCTTTACGCTGAACGCAACGGAGCAGCACGGCGTGGCTTACGGCATCGACAGAGCTACCTATAACATGGGGCAGAATGCGCAGTTCGGGATCGCGGTCGAGGAGGAAGTCGAGCCTACGATGGTGGCGAAGGGACCGGGCGCGGTGGCGCATCCCGTCTATACCACGAGCAAGAATTCCTATCATATGGAAGCCGAGGAGGACGTGGCGAACACGCTGGTCGCTACGGATTACAAGGATCCACCGACTATCTCGGAAGAACCGTACTACATTGTCCGCAGGCTCACGCCGACCGAGTGCGCAAGGCTGCAGGGCTTCCCGGACTGGTGGTGCGATGATCTCGGCACGGCAAAGCCGTCTGATGAGGAACTGTACTATTGGTACAAGGTGTTCGAGACATGGCGGCTGGCAACCGCTCCCGACAGCAAGCCCAAGACTTCAAAGCAGATAAAGAAGTGGCTTGCCAATCCGTATTCCGATTCTGCGGAGTATAAGATGTGGGGCAACGGCGTGGCTCTGCCGTGCGTGGTTTTCGTGCTTTCGGGCATTGTGTATTACTCACAGTTTCCGACCGAATAATCCGGCGGTAATTCTACAGAGAAAAATCCGATATTCGCTTGCTATTCCGGGCTTTTAGAGTGATGTATATACACGCCGAAAGGCACAGAAAACAAGCGAAAACGGAGGTAAACGCAATGCAAGTAAAGTACAACGTAACAGGCGCAAAGCGCAAGGAACTGGTAAAGGTCATCGCCGACACCACGGGAGCGAAGGCAGAGTACAAATTCATGCCGACCTGCAACTACGAGATCGACTACTTCACGGTCACCAAGGACGGAACGCTCCTCTTCGATGACCGCGCCGACAGCGAGGAGGTAGAGCAGGTGCTTGAAGCCATCGCTGCCGCGGGTTTTGAATGTGAGCCGCAGGACGGCGCGGACTCGGAGGTCGAGGAAGAATCCGAAACCGAGGACAGCGCGGCACAGGCCGCCGCAGAGGGGCTTACGGTGGCGGTTCCGAGGGACAGCCTTTCGGACGCAGCCCTTGAGAACCTTCAGAGGATCGTGGATTCCAAGGCGGCGCTCATCAAGAAAGCCATCGGCACAGACAGCCTTCCGATTGAGGTGACGGACGAGAAGGTATCCTTCCCTTGGTTCACGGAGATGGACGGCGATTCCGCAAAGGCATATATGCACCTTGTTTCCGCACTCTGCGAGATGGCGAGGAACGCCAAGCGCGTGACCGCCACGGAAAAGGAAGTGGACAACGAGAAGTACGCATTCCGCTGCTTCCTCCTGCGGCTGGGCTTCATTGGCGCGGAGTACAAGGTCGAGCGGAAAATCCTGCTGAAGAACCTCACGGGTTCCTCGGCTTTCAAGAACGGAGGTGCCGACCATGAGATTTCCGAATAAAGAAACGGTAGAGCGTATCCGCAGGGAGTACCCTGCGGGCGCACGGGTGGAACTGGTGCGGATGGAGGATGTGCAGGCTCCGCCTGTCGGAACGAAAGGCACCGTCCTCGGCGTGGACGATACCGGCTCCCTCCTCATGCGGTGGGACACGGGCAGCGGACTGAACGTGGTCTACGGCGAGGATATCGTGAAGAAACTCGCCACGGTCACGACCGTCTGCTACGGCGAGAAAAAGGTATGGGATTCCCGCAAGGAAGCCGCCGACTTCTTCCTGCAGGCCATCGCGGGAACGGAAGGCGCGGAGTGCGAACGCTATACCACGATTTATACAAAGCTGGTATCGGGATTGGAGGTGTGCAGCGATGACGCAGACGATTAACAACAAAGTGCCGTGGGCGCTCCCTCATGTGTACGACTACATGGAAGGACGGGACGCCGACAGCTATTCCTATCCGCAGATGAGCGGAACATATAACGGCAGGCACTATCTGACGGCGTATAGCAAGCAGCAGAAAACCGAGTTTGAGAATATCATCATCGACCATGATGGCGGTGACTACGCCAGCGCATCCGGCATCGTGTCCATCGAGAACGGCATCGCCACGCTCGGAGACGAAGGCTCGGTCACATACCGCTTTACCGTCAGCACGGCGGGAACCTACGATGTGGCGGTGCGGCTCTGTTATCCCTTCTGGGACAAGAACGGCATCTATGTTTCGCTGGACGGAGCGACCACGCATTATACGGAACGCCGCCTGTGGTGGCCGTATTGGAGAAGCACCTTCTGGACTTCGCTTGCAAGCGGCGTGAGCCTTTCGGCGGGAACGCACACGATAAGGATTTCTGTCGATGTGAAGGGCGTACAGTTTTACGGTTTCCGCGTCTGTTCGTCTTTTTCGGAAGCGCCGTCCGCGGGAGACGCGACTTATTCCTTCTCGCCGAGGCAGTTCAAGGATGTGGAGGGCAACATGGTCGGTCCCGACAGAGGATTCCGTCTCACGCTTGAAATGCTCCGCAGGAAGCCCGACTCGGCTCTCGTGTGGTACGAGGACTTCCGGGACTACGGCGTACTCGAAACAAACTACTGGAAAATCCTGTCCGGCTCCTTTGAGGTGTGGCGGTCGGAGGAATACTCCACGGAGCGCGTTTACTCACAGCTTGACGGCAAGGGTCAGCTTGCGTGGCAGTATGACGGTTTCTCGGACATCCACCTCCGGGCAAGGCTGGCGTTCCCCGCTAACGGCAGCGGACGGGCGGGCGTATTCTGCGGTAACCTGTTCTGCTGTCTCAATTACGACAGTCAGACGGTGGAGTTATACAATGGCTCCACGCTCCTCGGCAGCTACGGTCAGGAGATACTGCGGACGCCGAACGCCAACCTTCGTGACGATCCGAATATGTACACGGTGGAAATGCGTATCCGCGGAAACAGGGTGCGCGTTTATTCCGGCTCTTCCTATACGCTGCGGTTCACGGCAACGGTCAGCGGCTTCTCCGGCGGTTATGCGGGATACCGCTCCGACAACCGCACGGTCTGTGAACTGATGCGTTTGGGGGACGCCTGGACATACGAGCCGTATGAGCGGTTCGATGTGGTCATGCCGGACGGAACGCAGAAATCCTACGGCCGTATCAGCAGGAGCAACTGCACATGGGACAGCGAGTTCCAGGTGTTCACGCTGACGGCTGATGTGGAGGAATCATCCACGAGGAGCGAGGACATCTCGATGGATTACGACTTCTTCCATTCGGACGATATGCTCTCGCTTTCCTGCGGCAACGACTACCAGGCAACGGTCATACCCGTGGACATCAACATCTGGATATCGCGGCTGTTCCTCGGCGATGCGGACGGATTCTCCATCCTCTATTACCAAGACGTGGACTCCCTCGTCTATTGGGCAAACGAGGCGGCTTATCGGTGGAAGCTCCGGGGGATGTGTATGTGGTCCCTTGGGCAGGAGGATTTGCGGCTGTGGGAGTGGCTGCCGAAACAGGTATGACAATATAACACAATACGACACACTATCTTTCGGAAAACGGCGATTGCTTACGGGCAGTCGCTTTTTTCATACCAAAAACGCAAAGGAGGACAAATCTTATGAAAGAGTTCTGGAACACGATTCAGGTGATCATCGCGGCAATCGGAGGATGGCTCGGTTACTTTCTCGGCGGCTGTGATGGTCTGCTCATCGCGCTTGTGGCTTTCGTGGCGATTGACTACATCACGGGCGTCATGTGCGCCGTTGCCGACAAGAAGCTCTCAAGCGAAGTGGGCTTCAAGGGCATCTGCCGCAAGGTGCTTATTTTCCTGCTCGTGGGGATCGCCAACATCCTCGATGTGCAGGTCATCGGCACGGGCAGCGTCCTGCGCACGGCGGTCATTTTCTTTTACATCTCCAACGAGGGCGTGAGCCTTACGGAGAACGCTGCGCACCTGGGACTTCCAATCCCCGAAAAGCTGAAGGCGGTGCTGGAGCAGCTCCATGACCGCGAAACCGATGGAAAGGACGGTGACGAGTAATGGCTTACACGAACAGCCCTATGGTGGCTTACACCAAACTCAGCCCGAATCATTCCGGGCAGCGGACGCATTCCATCGACCGCATCACTCCCCACTGTGTCGTGGGACAGTGTACCGCAGAGGGGCTTGGCGAGTGGTTTGAAAAAACTTCCACGAAAGCGTCCAGCAATTACGGCATTGATAAGGACGGCCGCGTCGGGATGTATGTTGAGGAGAAGAACCGCTCCTGGTGTTCTTCCTCAAGCGCGAACGACCAGAGGGCAATCACCATCGAGTGCGCGTCCGATACCACAGAGCCGTATGCGTTCCGCGACATCGTTTATCAGATGCTTATCAAGCTGTGCGTGGACATCTGCCAGCGAAACGGCAAGGACAAGCTGCTGTGGTTCGGCGATAAGGACAAGACGCTTAACTATGAGCCGAAGTCCGGCGAGATGATCCTGACCGTTCATCGGTGGTTCGCAAACAAAAGCTGTCCCGGCAACTGGATGTATGCCAGGATGGGCGATCTTGCAGAGAAGGTCACGGCGGCTCTCGGTAGTGGTACCGGGGGTTCCGATGGTCCCACAACTACACAGGGAACACAGGCTTCTGCCTTTTCCGGGCTTTCCGAGGCGGATGTTGTAAAGAGTGCGGGGACATTGTTTACTGCCGATCAGAAGAAAATGGGCATCCTCGCATCGTTTTCAATGGCGCAGTTTATCCTCGAATCCGGCTACGGCAAATCCGAACTGGCGCAGAACGCAAATAATGTGTTCGGTATGAAATGCTCCCTCTCCGGCAACACATGGAGCGGTTCGACATGGGACGGACAGAGCAAGTACACCAAGCAGACGAAGGAGCAGCACACGGACGGCAGCTACGAAACAATCACGGCGGACTTCCGCAAATATCCGTGCGTGGAGGATTCCATCGCCGACCATTCCGCTTATCTGCTCGGCGCAAAGAACGGAAACAAGCTCCGCTACGAAGGGCTGAAGGGATGCACGGACTACAAGAAAGCCGTGCAGATCATCAAGGATGGCGGCTACGCCACGAGCCTTACCTATGTGGAGAACCTCTGCTCCATCATCGAGCGGTGGAACCTCACGCAGTACGATGTGAAGGAGTCCGAAACGCCTATCGCATGGTACCGCGTCCGTAAGACCTGGGCGGATTCCAAGTCGCAGAAAGGTGCGTTCAAGATTCTGGAAAACGCCAAGAAGTGCGCGGACGCCAATCCGGGATATAGTGTGTTCGATGTGGACGGTGTAAACATCTACACACCGAAAACAACTGCTCCGGCGGCATCGGCTGGTGTTCCGTTCCTTGTGAAGGTCAGCATTTCCGACCTTAATATCCGCAAAGGACCGGGGACGGATTACGACAGGACGCAGTTCATTCCCGTCGGCATCTACACCATCGTGGAAGTCAAGTCTGGCAAAGGCTCGACCGCAGGCTGGGGACGGCTGAAAAGCGGCGCGGGCTGGATTTCGCTCGACTTTTGTACCCGCGTCTAAAACTTTATATCTGCGCATACGATTGCCTGTGGGTGTTCTTCGGAATGCTCACAGGCTTTTTTTATTTGCATACCCTCAATCCCGGCCGCCTTTTTCTGTTTAACCATGAGGATAGGAATCCTCGGATTGGAGGAATCTTCATGACCAATGAACAGAAACGCACCATAGCGGAACTCCGCTCCAAAGGTGCGACCTATGCAAAAATCGGCGAGGCGCTCGGTATCTCGAAGGATACCGTGAAAAGCTACTGCCGCAGAAATAATCTGTCCGCTCCGCAGGATACCCCTGCCTCTGATACCGCTCCTTCCGTCTGCCGGGAATGCGGCGCACCTCTCGTGCAGACAGAAAAACAAAAGACGCGGATTTTCTGTTCCAGGGAATGCCGTGAGAACTGGTGGCATTCTCACCCGGAGCAGATAAAGAAAAGAGCCGTGTATGATTTCCGCTGCGCCGGATGCGGTAAGCCTTTCTCCGCCTACGGAAACAGCCACAGGAAATACTGCTCCCACGATTGTTACATCACGGCTCGGTTCAAAGGCGGTGGATGCCATGAGTGAGCAGGAATTTGACCGTGAAATGCGGTATCAGGCCGCCGTTCAGATTGCGGATGCGCTTCTCAAAAAGGGTTCCATCTCGGAGGAGGAATACCACCAGATCAAGACAAAACTCCTCGAAAAATATCGCCCGACTTTGTCTACATTATTATCGGGAAAACCCTTGATATAACTGGCTTTTAGAGTGATATATAGTGTCGGAAAGGAGTTGATTTTATGCGGAAAATCACCAGGTTAGAGCCAAAAAAGACAGCCCTTCCGACAAGGAAAAAGGTCGCAGCGTATGCCCGTGTCTCGAAGGACACGGAGCGGCTTCTGCATTCCGCATCCGCACAGGTCAGCTACTACAGCGAACTGATACAGAAAAACCCCGAATGGGAATATGCAGGCGTGTATGTTGACTGCGGAATAACGGGTACCCTCACCTACAAGAGGGACGAGTTCAAGAGAATGCTCACCGACTGTGAAGCCGGAAAGATCGACATCATACTTACCAAGTCAATCAGCCGATTCGCAAGGAACACGGTCGACCTTTTGGAAACAGTGCGCCACCTCAAATCCATCGGCGTGGAGGTGCGGTTCGAGAAGGAAGGCATCCATTCCTTTTCCGAGGACGGAGAACTGATGCTTTCGCTCCTCGCTTCTTTCGCGCAGGAAGAAAGCCGCAGCATTTCCGAGAATGTGAAATGGGGTATCCACAAGCGGTTCAAGAGCGGCGAGATTGGCGTGGCCAACAAGCACATCCTCGGCTACCAATACGATGAGGAGCAGAAAAAGTACATCATCATTCCCGAAGAAGCCGAATCGGTCAGATGGATGTTTCAGATGTACATCGACGGCGTTACCCTGCGGGACATTGCAGATAACCTGAACAACGCAGGCATCTGCACCATCCTCGGTAACGATTTTCAGGAAGCCTCGGTGCGGCAGCTTATTTTCAACGAGGTCTACGCCGGGGACATCAGACGGCAGAAATGCTATGTGTCCGATCCAATCAAAAAGGACAAGGTTCCGAACCGCGGCGAACTGCCACAGTATTACATGGCTGACTGCCATGAGGCAATCATCGACCGCGACACCTACGCAAAGGTCAAGGCAGAGATGGAACGCAGAGCCTCGCTCCTCAATCCCACCTACTGCTTTACCAAGAAAATCCGCTGCGGTACCTGCGGAGCGCAGTTCACCCGCAAGAAAGGAAAAGTCAGAGGCAAGACCTATGTACATTGGATTTGCCGGAGCAAGAAGGAAACCGGGATGACCTGTTCCAGCGTGAACTTCAGCGAGGAAGAACTGAAAAACATCTGCGCCGATGTCCTTGAGACCGATTCTTTCGATGAGGAGATTTTCGAGAGCCGGGTCAAGGACATCATTGTTCTGAAGAACGGCGATGTAGAGTTCCACCTTGTCGGCGGCGAGACACGGCGATGGAAAAACCTGCATCTGAATCCGCCAAGGCATAAGGTCACGCTCACGGATGCATTCCAGGGCAAGATACGATGCGCCAAGTGCGGCAACACCTACCACCGCGTCAATTCCGCAAACAAGTGGGTGTACTGGTACTGCATGGGAAAGAAGAAAAAAGGAATGACCTGCGACAACATCAATTACACCGATTTCCAGCTACGGCAAATCACGGCGCACATCCTCGGCTTGGAGGATTTTGATGAGCAGGTCTTTTCAGAACAGATCGAGGGCATCACCGTTCTTGAGGACGGCAACCTCGAATACCACTTTTACAAAGGGAGGACAGAGAGATGGCAAAGAGTGTGATAACCATTCCTGCCACCAAGAGCAAGTACACGGCAACGCCGCTGTCCTGCAAGAAAAAACGGAAGGTCGCAGCATACGCCCGCGTCAGCACAGACCACGAGGAACAGCAAAGCAGCTATGAAGCGCAGGTGGACTACTACACCACCTACATCCAAGGCAGGGATGATTGGGAGTTCGTTTCCGTGTATGCGGACGAAGGAATAACCGGCTGCAACACAAAAAAGCGTGACGGCTTCAACAGCATGGTGGAGGATGCGCTGGCGGGCAAGATCGACCTCATCATTACAAAATCGGTCAGCCGTTTCGCCCGCAACACAGTGGACAGCCTTACGACCATCCGAAAGCTGAAAGAACACGGCACGGAGTGCTATTTTGAGAAAGAGAACATCTGGACGTTCGACGGCAAGGGAGAGCTTCTCCTTACCATCATGTCGAGCCTTGCACAGGAAGAAAGCCGCTCCATTTCGGAGAACTGCACATGGGGACAGAGAAAGCGGTTTCAAGACGGAAAGGTCACGGTTCCGTTCGGACGGTTCCTCGGCTACGACCGCGGCGAGGACGGCAACCTTGTACTGAACGAGGACGAGGCACAGATCATACGCAGGATTTACGGATTGTTCCTACAGGGACGCTCACCGTATGCGATTGCGAAGGTGCTGACTTCCGAGGGCATCCCTACGCCCGGAAAGAAAAAGACCTGGTCGGCATCTACGGTCAAGAGCATCCTCACGAACGAGAAGTACAAAGGCGACGCCCTTCTGCAAAAGGTCTACACCGAAGATTTCCTTACCAAGAAGAAAATCAAGAACGACGGACAGGTTCCGCAATACTATGTGGAGAACAATCATCCAGCCATCATCGAGCCGGGAGTATTCGACAGAGTTCAGAAGCTCATGGCGGTCAGACATCCCGGTCAGAACCGCAACAGCAGCATCAGCCCTTTTTCAAGCAGAATCAAGTGCGGCGAATGCGGTAGCTGGTACGGCTCGAAGGTGTGGCACTCCAATGACAAGTACAGAAAGGTCATCTGGCAATGCAACCACAAATTCGACGGGGATTGCAAATGCGGAACGCCGCACATCACCGAGGATGAGATACGGAGCCTTTTCATAAAAGCAATGAACATCCTCATCACCGAAAAGGATGCGCTGATCGAGGATTTTGAAGCCATCAAGGACACGGTCTTCGACACCTCCGCGCTTGTGCAGGAACGGACAGACCTGCAGGTCGATATGAACACGGTGGCGGGACTCATCGAGGAATGCATCGCGGAGAACGCCCGCATCGCACAGGATCAGGGCGAATACCAAAAACGCTACGACAGCCTCGCTAAACGCTTTGACCGCACGAAAGACCGCCTCGAAGCCGTGGAGCGGTCGATTGCGGAAAAGCAGGCTCATCGTGAAATGGTCGAACAGTTCCTTTCAGAACTCGCCAAGCAGGATGCGGTCACGGAGTTCACCGATGAACTTTGGTACAGCATGATCGACCATGTGACCATTCACAGCAAGGACGACATCCGATTCACATTTCAGAACGGCACAGAAATCAGGATGTAAGCACAGCGCACTCCGTTTCCCGCGGAGTGCCTTTTTCTGTCTTGTGAACCCTTCTCCGAAAATGAACCCCTACATAAAAAATGAACCCTACCGAGGGTAGGGAAAATCAAAAGGTATAGGAATAATCAGATTGTATCAAATCTCGTGTTTACATTTCCACATAAAACTTGGTGTTGCGGAAACCGTTGTCAGCGGCGAACTTTGAAAGGATCGCCTTCTGGTTTGTAATACTATTGCTTTCCCCGTGAAGCATATCTTCCTGCGAGAGACGGCAATAGAGTGCTGTAATTTTGTCTGTCATTATTTCCTCACTTTCCGACAAAAAACAGCAGGCTATGATATACTCAGAAAGTCGGGAATATCAAGCCTGCCGTTATCTGTTCACGCAGACTTTTCTATCTCACGGGCGATAAGCCGATTGATGATATCTTCCAGACTTTCATCTGTATCTGAATTGAAACTGATCCTGACACGATAAGTTGTCAGACCAATACGGTACTCCGAGTAGGAGCAGTCTACCTTCTCTTTCTCTATGGTAGTAGTTGTCTCTTTCAATTGTCTCCTTTCCGCCTGCGATTATCTATCTCTACACGCATAGGCTTTTTGTTGCAGGGACGTTACGCCTGCACAGTAATATTATAGCGCACACCGCCGAGGCTTGTCCATAGGTATTGCGCCCAAAGTTTCTGTATCTGATTTGTGCGCCCCAGACAGCCTCAGACGGCATTGCTATAATCGTTTTGTTGTCGGTTTATATCTTAAACCTCATAGGGGTTAGACTTCTCATCAAAGAACGAAGTCTGACCATCGGCAACATCATCGTCTGAGTTATCGAGCGACTCGTTATCGGCATCAGCAGAGCTATCGTCAGCCAGTTCACTGATCTGCTCATAGGTCATTCCTCTTGCGGTCAGCTTTTCAATCAGACCGTGTTCAGCGGTCACAGCATCGAGAAGTGCCTGACCCTCAGCACCGCCGTAAAGCTGTGAGAGCTTATCGTAGGTGTAGAGTTTGCTGTCGATGATGACCTTGCGCCTGCGTTCCTGCACAGCCTTGATAGCCTTTTCGTAGCTGTCGAGCTTTGCCTGATTCTCGGCAAGCACAGCATCCGTAATGATAACGGCGGACTCGTCAGCAATCTCAGCTTTTGCTTTCTTACTCATTCACATCACCTCACTTCATCTGATATTGCAGGATACTCACATACCCCACGATAATATTATAGCGCGCAATAAAGCCGTTTGTCTACTGGTATTGCGCTCAAACTTTCTGTTTCATTAGAGTTTTGCGTTCGACAGAATGTTATGGGGAATTTCAAAAAGCTCCAGTGTGTTCAGCTTCACTTTTACCACTAATGATACAGAGAAACTATGACCTTCTACATATCAATACCAAATTATTCTGCCATTCGTTAAGTACCGCCGAGATATTCTCCGTTATGCACAAACAGACCATCCAAAATTCAGTGGGTTTTTTCGCAGGCTATGCTTAACGAAGCCATGATTATTTTGGTAATAACTATTGAGGGCGATTTTCACCAGACTGCCGCACTCCCAGCACGATAACTGCGCCGTACCAGTTTACAATTTCAAGAGTGATGATGATTGAGGGCATCACGCAGGAGCGTGAGCGAGAATGACCGCCGACAGTGCGGCGGGAGAGATTAAGTCGCATAGCTCCAAATTCGCTGACGGAGCATCGAAAGCCTGCGTGATACGCAAATCCCACAGGCTGGAAATATGCGCTACAGCGCAACAAAAATAACAAGCATTGTATTTTGCGCCGCACAGCGAGCGAAAATACCAAATGCTTGTTGGGGACACCCCAAGCCCCGAAATGACCGCACAGCGGTCAAAGAATAATCGGCTTACGCCGAAATAAAGATAAAGGAGACACCACTATGGAAAATGCAGAACGCAAGAGGGGCAGACCGCCCAAGCGCAAGGTTATGGATTTTGAGGGTATGACCTATGAGGGTGCTATCAATCACGCACTTGACCAAGAGGTCAGAGCCGAGCTTGACGATACCCTTGCACACAAGTCTGAGGACGAGCTTTCCGACGATGAACGCAAGTACCTGAAACGCAAGAGGGAGAAGAAGTCCTACACGCTAAATGTTCGCTTTACGGAATCGGAAATGCAAGACATCTTAGCGAAGTGTGAGCAGTACGGGTACAAGAACAAAACGGAGTATATCCGTGATTGTGTTCGGGCGAGGGTTGATCTCACGCCCGACCGTTCCGAAATTGCCGAATGTAATCGCCTGATGAAACGCATCGGAGCGAACATCAACCAGATACTTGTCCGACTTTACAGCACAGGTCACATATATGCCGAGGATATTACCGAGATAAAGAGAGGGGTTAATGAAATTTGGCATACACTTCTATCCATACGATCAGGGCAACAGTCAGCGCAGCGATCGCTTACATCACAAACGGAGATAAGACCGTCAATGGTGTATATGTCAGCTCTTATGCTTGCCGAGCCGACAGTGCAGGAGCAAGCGAGGACTTCCGCACCGTCCGAGGAACAGGCACAGGGCGAACCCAAATCCTTGCCTACCACATGATTCAGAGCTTTGCCCCTGGCGAAGTCACACCTGAACAGGCTATGCAGATCGGTGAGGAGCTTTGCGACCGCTATCTTAAAGGTGATTATCAGTATGTTATCGCTGTTCACCATGATAAGTCGCACCTGCATTGCCACATCATTTTCAACAATACCAATCTGTATAACGGTCTGAGTTTTACCACCGAGCATAATCAAGGCAGGAAGAACGAAAGAGCGTGGGCAGAAATGCGTGAAATATCGGACGAGATTTGCAAGGAACACGGCTTATCACTCATTGACCCGAAGGGCAAGGGCATTTCCTATCTCGAACTGTTGAAGCAACAAGAGGGCAAGTCGTGGAAAGAAAAGCTCCGCATCAGAATTGCAGAGGTTATGCTTTACAGCCGTGACTTTGCAGATTTTCTCCGCAACTGCACCGCCAGCGGCATCGAGTATGTTTACACTCCGCAGAACAAGTACAAGCTGAAATTCAAGCTATCGGGTGACGGTCAGCAGAGGTTCACAAGAGCCGAAACGCTGGGCGATGGATTCACCGTCGAAAGCATCACCGAGCAGATAGCGGAGATACAGGAAAAGCTGTCAGCGAAGAATGTAACTCCCGATATGCTTATCGAACCGCCGAAGCCTGTTGTTGCTCCTAAGCCTAATCCCAAGCCGACACAAACAGTCACCGCCCCGACAACATCACCGTCAAAACCCGGACACCTTATCTCCGATCTCATTCGCTCAAAAATGTGGGAAAAGGGCATCTCACAAACGCCTACATCTACACCCATAATCACACCACCGACTACTCCAAAACCCGACACCGACAGGACGGTTATTACAGCGGAGGAATTTCTTGCACCGCTGTATGATAAGCCTGAAACTCCAACGCCTGTGCCTGAGCCGACCGAAAGTAAAGCTCCTGAAAAGAAAAAAGATCCGTGGGCAGAGATCAGAGGTATGCGTGACAGCGATAAGATGATTGCCGACCTTGAAGCTGGCGGTATCACATCGCTTGACGATCTCAGGGGCTTCTTCTGGAATTTCAAGCACCCTGATGACCACACGGACGAGCTTGCCAAGCTGAGAGCAAAGATAGAGCCGATAGACAAGCTCATTGCGATGATGGAACAGCATTCTCAAAACTATGCTATATACAAGGAGTATCAGGAACGGTCAGCGTTTACGCAAAAGAGTTTCCGCAAGAAGAATGCTGCCGCTATCGACGCATTTGAAGAAGCCGACAAGTATATTGCCGAGCATATCAAGCCTTACTACATCAAGGGGAAAATGCCTAAGCAGAACGATTTGCAGGCGAAGTCCACCAAGCTGAAAGAGAAATACAATGCTCTGTTGCCTGAGCATAATGCCTTTGTCACTAAGCGTGACACGGCACACAAGTACACCCGACAGGTGCGTAACTATCTCCAAAACAAGGAACAGCAGGAGCGTAACAGGCAGTATCAAGAGAAAAAACGCACACAGCAGAGAAGAAAGGATGCACTTGAATGATAACAGGCTCTCTGCCGAACGGTGATGCCCCTCAGAGCCGTTCGTAATGATTATGGGGAAAGCTGTACCTTGAAAAAGCAAACGCTCTCTGAGCGTTCAGAGAGCGTTATGCGAAATACGTCATACTGCACCGGGGATTATTCTTTTGTTGCTGCGCCCTGCACAAAGATTATTACAGTTTTCGTGCAGAGCTGGACTCCTGCGTGATTGTAGTATATACTGTATCTACAATAACGATTTGGAGGTACACAGCTATGTTGAAAACACCTGATTTGGCAATGCCGAGAACACGCAAGGTCACGACCGTCTGCAATGGCAAGCGTGAAGTCTGGACCGACTACGAACAGGCAAAGGCATGTTTCCTTGAAATGATGATGTCCACTGAGGGCGTGGAGCGTGACCGAGCAGAGTGCGTATACATTCAGCTACTTCATGGGCTTGACGAG
>ERZ795051.1743-NODE-1743-length-26406-cov-6.077682_pt1 | contig 26406 bp, 20 predicted proteins | sample MGYA00375135_ERZ795051 | MGnify/ENA primary metagenome ERZ795051 (study PRJEB30180, sample SAMN05720222) | activated sludge metagenome | isolation source: Anaerobic digester | place: Japan | collected 2015-05-26 ... | reverse complement strand
GAGGGTAGATTTGTTTATAAAAATTATAATCTTGAATTAATTGAAGATCTTGGCAATTGGTGGGAAAGAAAAACCTCTATGCCTATTCCCCTTGGGTGTATCGCAATTAAACGAGAACATGGATATAGGTTGAAGTCGGACATTGAAGGGATAATAAAGGATTCTGTGTTATATGCCATGAAAAACAGAGAAAGCTCACGTAATTTTATTAAATCTCATTCCGCAGAGCTTGATGATAATGTAATAAATGAGCATATTGCCTTATATGTAAATGATTTTACCATCTCCCTTGGTAGGGATGGTAGAGAGGCTATTGAGATTTTAAAGCGACATGCAATAGATGCAGGAATTATTGGTGTTTAGCAGATGAATTCCAGAATTGGTATTGTAATGGCAACAATGCTTGAGGCAAAGCCTTTGATTGAGTCTTTACATCTTGCTTTAAAGACCATGAAACCCTTTCATATATATGAAAATGAGAGAGTGGTTCTTGCTATTTCAGGCATAGGCAAGGTCAATGCTGCTCTGGCAACTGCCTATGTGATAGGGGAATATGATTTTAAAGATCTCTATAATTTAGGTGCAGCAGGTGCTCTTAAGTCTGGAATTAAAAAGGGTGCTATTTTTCATATAAGCGATGTAATAGATTATGATCGCCCACTTTTGCGAGGGGGCACAAGAAAGACTGCTGCTTCAACCTGTGAAGGCTTTGATTTAGCTGTTCTTGCAACAACTGACCGGCCAGCCATCTCTCTTGAGAGGAGGCTTGATATTGGAAGAGAAGCTGATCTGGTTGATATGGAAGGAGCTGGTTTTGTTCAGGCCTGTAAAATTTTTGGTGCAGAGCCTTTTTTGTGGAAAATTGTATCTGACGCATTGGAGGATAATAACACTATTGACATTGTTGAAAATATAAAGTATCTAATAAAGGAACTCTGTATTTTTTTTGAAGAGAAAATTTTGAAATGAAGATATTTATATGAATCTAAAAGATTTTAACTTTGATCTAAAGCAACTCAGAACCTTTATGGAGGTTGTCAATGAGAAGAGCTTTACCAATGCCTCCAGAAATCTCAAACTTAGCCAGGCATCAATAAGCCACCAGATAAATCAACTGGAAAAGATGCTTGGAGTTAAGCTTATTCACAGAAACAGTCAGGATTTTTCTCTCACTCATGAGGGCTCTGTTTTTTTTAAATTTTGCGAAAATATTCTCACAGAGATTGATGAACTCAAAAGTAATTTGGCCTCAGGATATTTTGGTGGATTAATTCATATTGCAGCAAGTTCTATCCCAGGCACATATCTCCTGCCAAAGGTGCTTTCAAGATTAAATGAGATATTTCCTCAATTTAGATATAGAGTCGATATAGTCAACAGCCGTGAGGCTATTGAAATTGTGAAACAGGGTGAGGCTGATTTAGCTATCACAGGGAGAGAGATAAAACATCCATCATTAAATTTTACAAAAGTATATGAGGACGAGATACTTTTTGTAACCCATCCGGATAAAAAAATAGTTAAATCCGTAGATGAAATAAAAAATCTACCCTTAATAACCAGGGAAACTGGTTCAGGAACAAAAAACATGACAGAAACTTATCTTCAGGAGCATGGGATCATTACTTCAGAGTTAAATATTCTGATGGAGTGTTCAACCTCAGAGGGAGTAAGGGAGGCTGTTTTAAATGGCCTTGGCTATGCCTTTATCTCTAACATAGCCATAGAAAATGATTTAAAACTTGGAACAATTAAAGTCATAAAACTGCATGATTTTAAAATAAAGCGAAATTTTTATGTTGTTACCTCAAAGGCTCGAATTTTAACTCAACCTGTATCTGAATTTGTTGAGAAGTTTTCCTCTATTGAGCTATGGAATAAAATTTAACATAAATGTAATCTTTAAAAATATTCAGACTTGCTTTTATTAACAAGTGATGTTTTCAGTATTTAGAATAAATTTTTAATTTAAACTTGGAGTAGGTGTATTATGTCGCTGGATTCTACAAAATATATTTTTGTCACAGGTGGGGTCTGTTCCTCACTGGGGAAGGGTATCACTGTGGCATCCCTGGGTATGCTTCTGGAAAGTCATGGTTATAAGATCTCTATAATAAAGATGGATCCCTATCTAAACATAGATCCAGGTACTATGAGTCCATTTCAACATGGAGAAGTTTATGTTACAGAGGATGGAGCGGAAACGGATCTTGACCTTGGCTATTATGAGAGATTTACAAATGCAAAGCTTTCCCGAAAAAATTCAGTATCAACTGGCCAGATCTATTATACTGTAATACAGAGAGAGAGAAGAGGGGATTATCTTGGAAGAACAGTTCAGGTTATACCTCATATTACTAATGAAATAAAAAAAAGAATCTATGATGTCGCAAATGAGGATAATTTAGATTTTCTTCTTGTGGAAATTGGTGGAACTGTGGGTGATATTGAATCTATTCCATTCCTTGAAGCAATTCGGCAAGTAAGGCAGGAACTTGGTAGAAAAAGGGTTATGAATGTGCATCTTACCCTTGTGCCAACAATATCAGTTGCAGGTGAGCAAAAGACTAAGCCTACGCAGCATTCAGTAAAAGAGCTTATGCAACTTGGCATAATCCCTGATGTCCTTGTTGCAAGGGTTGATAGGCCTTTATCTGATGAGATGAAAAGTAAAATAGCCTTATTCTGTAATGTCTCAGAGCGCAATGTTATATCCGCTGAGGATATTAAGGGTTCTATCTATGAGATACCTTATATGTTCAAGAAAAATGATTTTGATTTAATTACTCTTGAGCATTTTGATTTGCCTGTGACAAAACCATCTCTGGAACATTGGGATGTTTTTGTGGAAAGACTTCTCAATCCTGAGCATAAGGTAAAAATTGCAGTTGTTGGTAAATATATTCAGTTACAGGATGCCTATAGATCTATCTATGAGGCATTGCTCCATGGAGCTGTTGCAAATAAAGCAGCACTTGAGCTTATAAAAATCGATTCAGAGGAATTGGAGGGCTGCGGAGTTGATGTTATCTCCTCAAGGCTTGCAGATGTAGATGGTATCCTTGTGCCTGGAGGATTCGGTTCCAGAGGAATTGAAGGTAAAATTGCAACCATTAGGTTTGCGAGAGAGAACAATATACCATTCTTTGGAATATGTCTTGGTATGCAATGTGCTGTTATAGAATTTGCCCGCAATGTATGTGGTTTCAAAGATGCAAATTCCACAGAGTTTGATCCCGCTACAAAATATCCTGTAATCTCCCTACTGGAGGAACAAGAGATAATTGCAGAGAAGGGTGGAACTATGAGGCTTGGTGCTTATCATTGTGAGTTTATGCCAGGTAGTAGAATAAGAGATATATACGGAAAAGAATCTGTCATGGAGAGGCACAGGCATAGATTTGAATTTACAATGCGCTATAGGCAGATCTTTGAAGAAAATGGAATGAAGATTGGGGGTATATATCCAAGAAATAATTTGGTTGAAACAGTTGAAATTCCAGGACACAGATGGTTCATTGCAACTCAGTATCATCCAGAATTTAAGTCAAAACCTGTAAACCCTCATCCACTTTTTAAAAGCTTTATAAAAGCATCTATTGATAAATAAATTTTGCATAAAAAAATCCTCCCGTAAGGGAGGATAATTGACGGGGGAAAATAAAACACAGACTTCAACCGGATTTTCGTTCCTTTCGGTAGGAATCAGCCAGAAGAGTAATGTAATGCTTAACCCTTTGCTTTTTTCCAAAACGGTTAATATTATCAAGGAGTTGCATCATACAGGCTGGACAACCTGTTGCAACAGTATCAGCACCAGTAGAGTTTATATCCAGAGCTTTCTTTTTACCTATAGCCTGAGAAGTATCATAATGAGATATTACAAAGGAGCCACCACTACCACAACAATTGTCAGGAGCAGACATTTCCCTAAATTCAAGGCCTGGTATGCTTTTTAGAATTTCCCTTGGCTCTGCAAAAACTTTCATAGATTTTTTAAGGTGACAGGAGTCATGATAGGTAACAATTGAGCGTATTTCACCTTTTGGTTTTTTGAAATCTATAACCTTTGTTAAAAAGGTTGATATATCAAATGTCCTCTCTGACCAGTATTTTGCTTTTGGTCCATACAGGGGATCTTCTTTTAGGAGGTCAACATATTCATGCTGCCAAGCACCACCGCAGGATCCGCAGGCAGTTATAATGTAATCACAGCCTGTTTTTTCAAAGGTATCAATATTTCTTCTGGCAAGAGTTCTTGCTGTTTCAATATCGCCATGGACTAAGACTGGAATACCGCAGCAGTTTTGAGCCTTGGGGATGTGCACTTCTACATTATTTTCTTTGAGAACCTCAATAACATCAAGGCCAGCATCAGGATAAAAATAGTTAAGAGAATCACCAACAAAGAAAGCAACTTTGACTTTGACCTCGTCAGGTTTGACAACCTCAGGAGTAATATCCTTCAAAGTTTTACTGTTCAACTCTGGCATTTTTCTGTTGGAGTCAAAACCAAAGCCAGAACCAACCAGAGCAAAGGGTGATCTCGGTGAGATAGCCTTTATGTCTTTATCTGCCTTAAAGACAATTGATTGCATTGCAGCAGCTGTTTTTATTCCAGTATTTAAAACTGCAGGATTTTTTAAAGTAGAGAATATCATCTTCTTTAACCAAAAGAGACCCTTTTTGCGAACAAGAGCAGCTCTCATCGCCAGAGCTATTTTGCCAAAATCAACCTTTGATGGGCAATTGGTCATACAGGACTTGCACACAAGGCAATTAAATATCATGTTATAGACCTCTGGATCATCCAACTCCAGCTGACCATTTAAAACAGCATCAACCACTTTTATCTTGGCTCGTGTTACAGAGGCTTCTTCTTTTTCTACACCATAGACAGGGCAAACAGCCATGCAGTTGCCGCATTTCATGCATTTGTCAACCTCTGAGCGGACAATAGAAAGGTCATCGTGATAGGTTTTGCCTGACGATAATTTTGTTTTTTCATCTGTCATATCAGGCCTCCTTGAATGGAACTAATTTCCCAGGATTAAATAAATTTTCTGGATCAATAGCTTGTTTTATGGACTGCATGAGTTTTATTCCGCTTTCACCTATCTCATCTTTGAGGTATTTCATCTTGGCAATTCCAATGCCATGTTCACCAGAAAGTGTGCCGTGGAATTTGAGTGCAGATTCAAATATTTCATCAACAGCCTTATGCACTCTCTCTGTCTCTTCCTTGTCATATTTATTATAGAGAATTGTAGGATGGAGATTGCCATCACCAGCGTGCCCAAAGGTCCCAATTGTAACATTGTATTTCTTTGCAATGTTTTCCACAGCAACAAGCATATCTGTTATTCTGCTTCGTGGAACAGTGGCATCTTCAACAATGCAGGTGTTATTGAGGCTTGCAAGAGCAGGGAGTGCATTTCTTCTTGCAGCCCACAGCTGATCCCTTTCTGTATCAGAATTTGCAATTTTGTATTGGCAGTTATTTTTCTTTAAGACAGCAATTACAGCCTCAGCCTCTTTTTCTACAACTTCGTCTGTCATACCATCTACTTCAATTAAGAGCAAAGCCTTTGCATCCACAGGTAATCCGATTTTAGAAAAATCTTCAATTGTGCGAATTGTTTTATTATCCATAATTTCCAAAGTAGCAGGTATTACCTGGGAAGCAATGATTCCTGCAACAGAATTACCAGCATCTTCAAGAGTATTAAAAATTCCCATCATGGTCCTTCTGTATTTTGGAGCAGGTATGAGTTTGCATGTAATCTCAGTTATTATCCCGAGGGTTCCCTCTGAGCCAACAAAGAGACTTGCAAAATCGTATGCTGTTACGTTTTTAACTGTTTTCCCTCCAAATCTAACTCTCTCACCAGAAGCAAGAACCACCTCCATGCCCATGATATAATGTTTTGTTACGCCATATTTAAGTCCTCTGAGCCCACCAGAACATTCCGATACACTTCCACCCATTGTAGCTGTGGCAACAGTTCCTGGATCTGGTGGATAAATTAGCCCATAAGGTGCAACTGCGGAGTTTAATGTAGCAATTACAACTCCCGGCTGGACGGTAGCTGTGAGATTTGCAGCATCAATTTCAACTATGTTATTCATTCTTTGAAGGGAAAGAACAATACCTTTTTTAAGAGGAATTGTGCCACCGCTTAGATTAGTTCCAGCACCTCTCGGATATATTGCAATCTTATGTTCCCTTGCCAGCTTGACAACTTTTTGCACAGCTTCTGTATCTAAAGGCATAACAACAACATCAGGAAGCTCTGTGGGAACATCTGCTGTTGCATCGTAACTATAGGTTACAAGATCAACCTTTTGAGTTAGAACATTTTCTTCACCTACAATGCCTTTAAGTTGGTTTATTATACTCTTATCAATCATAGCTTATCCCCCATATGATATCAAAATTTAGCGACCAGTCAATCTATCAACCTGGTGGTCTGACCATTAGGCAATCTGTTGTTCAATTTGGTTGTTTTGTCAATCAAATTTAATTTTTTTTTAATTTTTTTTTTATAAAAATAGCCTTTGTGGACATTAATTATGATTTTTTATTTACAAAAAAAATATTTTGTTTATAAAATTTGATTATTAATTGTTATTTAACAAAATGGGTTACTGCTATTGGCGAACATGTTTACTAAAAGTCAAAATTTATATTTATTTGATGGTCGTTTATTTATTTTTGAGTTATATTTATTATCAGAGGGTAAGCTGCTTTTAGGTGATTTTTTTGAAGAGGAAATGAATTTGTAGCAACAAAAGGCAATGTATGAAATATTATTTATATAAATATACAAATTTATTTTTAGCCATTATAGTTTCAGTTTTTCTTTTTTCCTGTAATGATGAGCCTCTCAAGATTTCTCAAAAAAACATAGCTGCAAGCAAGACAATAGGTCAAAAGAAAAAATTTATTGTAATGGGGGATCACGCTTATCCGCCCTTTGAGTATATAAATGATAAAGGCATACCGGATGGCTTTAACATTGAGATACTGAAAGCTATTGCAGAGGTAATGAACTTTGATATTGAAATAAAATTAGATATCTGGTCAAAGGTTGTCTCTGATCTTGAAAATGGGAACTGTCATATCCTGGCAGGTATGTATAAGACAGAAACAAGAACAAAACTCTTCGATTTTTCCGTTCCCCACTTCGTTGCCACATATTCTATCTATGTCAGGAGTGACTCTACACTTTCTTCCATTGAAGAAATTTATAATAAAACAATCCTCGTGCAGGAAAACGATGTTGGTCATGAATATATTTTAGAAAATTATCCCAATGCACGGGTCATCACAAAAAAAGATTGGCCCGATGTGCTTATGGCTCTTTCAAAAGGTGAGGGCGATTGTGCTCTTGTTTCAACAATCCAGGGAGAAATTTTAAAACAGAAATATTCAATTAAAAATGTTAAAATTCTTGGAGGACCTTTATATCAGCAAAAATATTGCATGGCTGTGCGCAAAGGGAATTCTGAATTGCTTTCTCTTCTCAATGAAGGGCTTGTTGTTTTAAAAAATTCTGGTAAGTATGATGAGATATATGAAAAATGGTTTGGTATATATGAAAAGAAAACCTTTTTTGAGCAAAAAATCTTCTGGATCTTGACCTTAATTTTGATCTTATTTTTGATTTTAATTTTTGCTATAAATTTATGGAATATTTCCCTTCATAAAAAAATTAAAGAAAGGACAGAGGCCTTAAATCTTGAACTTGCAAAGAGCAATGAAATAAAGCGACAGCTTGAAGAAGCATTAGAGGAAGCTTCCAGAGCTGAAGAAGCTGCTACTGTGGCGCGAATTGAATCAGAAAAATCAAATGAGGCAAAATCTGTATTTTTAGCTGGAGTTAGTCACGAGTTGAGAACCCCATTAAATGGGATAGTTGGCATGATTCAATTATTAGAGGCAACTCCACTTTCTATGGAGCAGGAAAATCTTGTTAAGATGCTCAAGCACTCTGCTAATAATTTGCTACGTATAATAACCGACCTTGTGGATTACACCAGAATAGGCTCAGGGAAGTTTAGACTTGAAATCTCAGAGGTGGATTTTGATGACTTTCTAAAAAGTATTGAGCCAATAATTGACATGATGGCCACTGAGAAAAATTTAAAATTCACAGTGGAGAAAAATTTTAGCGGCAAAAGGCTGCTGATGGATAAGGATCGAGTTGCCCAAATTATATTCAATTTACTAAATAATGCCATTAAATTTACTTCAAAAGGAAGCGTCTCTCTTAAAATAAACTACAGCAATTTTTTGGAAATAATAGTAGCTGATACAGGAATTGGAATTCCAGAGGAAAAGCTCAAGGATATATGGACTCCCTTTGTTCAAATTCAATACGCTGGAGAAGCAAAAAACAGAGGCTTTGGCCTTGGGCTTTCAATTGTTCGCTTGCTTGTTTCTATGATGGATGGTGAAATATCAGTCCAGAGCTCTGTAGGAAAGGGGAGTGTTTTCACTGTAAAATTACCTATAAAAGAAAAAGAGAATCATGAAATTCCATTATATGGTGAAAATATTGTAAAAACTGCCGATGAAAATTTAAGCTATGGTGCCTGTCGTGTCCTCATTGCAGAGGATGAGGCTGTGAATAAACTTTACATAGAGCGAATACTTGCAAAAAAAGGATTTATTGTGGATTCTGCTATAAATGGACTTGAGGTTGTTGAAAAGTATAAGAAAGGGACTTATGATGTGATCTTTATGGACATAAACATGCCCGAACTTGATGGCTTTGAAGCAACAGCACAGATTCGAGAATTTGAAAAAATATCCGGTAGAAAAAAAGTGCCTATTATTGCAGTTACAGCCCATGTCTATCCAGAAGATATCAAAAAGTGTCTTGCGGCTGGCATGGATGGTTATATCTCAAAACCCTATAATATAAAAGAGCTTCTTTCCGAGTTGCAAAGAGTCAGCCCGATTTCTGAGGGTTAAAATGCAAAGATAAAACTCATTTTATTTGGCATTGCTCTACAATATCTTTACTCTTTTTCCCGTATTTCCATATAAAATAGTCTTCGATTGTTGCAAAAAAATATCCCTTAGCCTTGAGCTTAATGATTATTTCGGGCAAGGCACAAACTGTTGAGTTATGACTATCATGCATTAAAATAATCATTCCCTGTCCCTTTGCATCTCCAACAATTCTCTTTACAATGGCATTTTTTTTCTCAATAAAATCTGGATGTTCATTATCTACTTTTTGACTTTTTTTATACCATTCACCTTTTACCCAATTCCACGAATCCCTTGAGTCAAAATTTTTTGTCCATAAGATAATGATTCCAGTGTTTTGAATAGCTCTGGCAACTTTAAATTTTGTTTCATAAGTACTTTTTTTATACCATGGATAACCCAGTGGTGGTCTTATTATAGTCATGATAGGTGCCTCATCACCGAGGGTATTATTTAATATGCTCTGGTTAAGTGTGAATTCATGCTTTATTTCTTCTTCAGTTAAAAAAGACAACACTCTGTGATTTGCTGTGTGGTTTCCTATAACATGACCTTCCTTTTTCATGCGCAATAATGCATTTTTATATCTAAAAAAAGAGGATTTTATTTTATGTTGTCTATTATTCCAGTAGGCAGATATAAAAAATGTAGCTTTTACATTATGATTTTTTAGTATTTCCAGTATTTCCCATGTCCAGTCTGTAGGGCCATCATCAAAAGTCAAATATGCTGTCTTATCCGGAAGCAGATCCCCATCTTTGTAGCCAAGTATACATGTGGGAATATCTTTCATCTCTCTACTTGTTTTCAAGTCATTGGTAAATCCATCATTTCCTGCTCTCAATAAGAGAAGGGATAATAAAAAAGTCTTGAGTTTTTTCATCTATAAGTTAACCTTTTGTTATGATATAATTTTTTCAAATCATTTTATAAATGAAACATCGGCTTAATCGATGATTTTATGATTTTGTTTTATAAATTATTTGTTTATTTTTGGGTAGATCAAAATTAACAGAAAAGTTTTTTAAAAAAGGAGTCTATTTATGAAAAAAATTATTGCTACATGCCTTTTTACTTTGTTTTTGGTTTCATCGCTCTTTGCTCAGTCTAATACGCAGACTAATTTTACAATAGCTCCTCCACCTCTCGGCTATCCAGAATTCCCAGAAGAAGGTTCTGTCTCCAACAAAATAGATTTTTTGTATGCCTCTGTGCAGGGAAAGGATTTTTCATTGCATGGGATGTTTCTTGGCTGGCTTCCTCGCTATGGCAATGATCTTGTGGCAATTGAGGGGCTTTTGGGCATGTCAGTAATGAATGGGGATATTACTACTCCTTATGGAAGTCAATCACTTACTTTCATTGGGATGCACATGGCTCCTGCTATTGAGTTGCCTATTTATAACTCAAAGGATTTTAAATTCATTATGTTTGGTGGATACGATTTCAGCTTAACAAGAACTTCCTTTACAACGACAGATCCTTATTCCTCAGGAACTATGACCTGGTACCTTGATACATCCCTCTATTGGGCCTCTACTTGGATTTCAGATGCACTTTGGATTTGCTGACACATTTATATTTTCTCCATTCTTTATGATGAAAAGTATAAGTGGAACTGTTGATGTTTCAACTGATCCTGCATATGTTAGCATGCAGCAATCCTATGATATTCCATCTTATACTGTGACCACCTACGGTTTTGATATTATTGAAACAGAGTCAGGTGTATCCTTAAGTGGAATACTTGATATGGCCCAAAGGACAGAGGAAAATAGTGATGTGAAAACCTATAAGTTCTCCATAAGTATGAAGATATAAGAAAATTATAGTTGTTTATGAAATATATAAGGCTTGATTTTTTCCTTGCACAAAATGGAATCTCTGTCTCGCGGGAAAAAGCCAAAAGAGAAATAATCTCTGGCTGGGTCAAGGTAAATGGTGAAACTGTCCGCGATCCATCACGGAAAATTTCTGGTCAGGAAACTGTTGTTGTAGAGCGACCTGGAGGTGAATTCGTCAGTAGAGGAGGGGAAAAGTTAAAAAAGGCCATTGAGTTTTTTTATATAGATCTCTCTGGAAAAATCTGCCTTGACCTTGGAGCCTCTACAGGTGGATTCACTGACTGCATGTTAAAAAGTGGAGCTTCAAAGGTTTATGCTGTTGATGTTGGTTATAATCAGCTTGATTACTCCCTCAGGATAGATAGCAGAGTTGTTGTTATGGAAAAAACTCATGCAAGAGATTTAAAGAAAGAAATGTTTCAAGAGGGTATTGATTTTTTCACTGCGGATCTATCTTTCATATCAATTCTCAAAGTTCTTCCTGTCATTGGTTCTATTTTTGATTCCATAGAAGGGGTCATTCTAATCAAGCCTCAATTTGAGGCAGATCCCAAAGAACACAAAAAAGGCGTTGTCCGCGATGCCCAGAAACATATAGAAATATTGCACAGAGTTTTAAATGGGATTTCAATGTTAAATTTTATCCCAATTGATCTAACCTTTTCTCCAATCAAAGGTCCTGCTGGCAATATAGAATTTTTGCTTTACCTTCGCAAAGGTTATGGAGAGGTATCCATGGTTTCAGAGGATCTCATATCCAAAGTAGTCCATGAGGCACATGAAGTATTAAAATAATGATGTAGCAGTATCTAAAATTATTCCTCGATAGTTTTGCTTTTTTTCCATGGCTTAAATACAGATATAAAAATGGTCACAATAAGTGTTACATTCATAAATAATCCCATGATAAATTGGTTGCGACTGATTTGAAGATAATAATCATTTTTTAACACTTCCATTCCATATTGACCAGAAAGTTTTGTCATATCTGCAATCCATGGGCCTGTCCATATTGTTCCCATAGTTATTATTGTAACAGTGACAATCCACTTGAATGTAAGCCACCTATGTTTAAAAAATCCCCAATTTGTAAAAAGTGAATATATAAGCCCTGTCAAAAGGCAGCTAAGCGCAGATGGAACAAGTATTTTCATATCAATAAAATCACTCAAATAATTCAACATATAGAGATAGTTCCCATCTGTAATTTTTTTGCTTAAAATTTGAAATGTAAGAATTATGCTACCAGAGGTAACCCAGAATCCTGCAGTAAGCAAATGAAAGGATTTAAGCCATTTCCGTTGATTGGCAGATAGTAGTTTCATTAGCCCGTTCCTCATTTAGAATAGTTTTAGTTCATGACACAAAGCACTTCAGGTTATTTGAAGTTATAATGCTTTCTAATAGGTTTTTTGACATGCCACGTGCACTTTACACCTTCTGGGAATGTCACAAAATCATTAGCTCCAAACTTAATCTTCTGGCCATCTTCAGTTTCCACCTCTATATCCCCTTCAAGAACATAAAATTGCTCTGTTGTATCATTTGGCGGAGGAGGGACTTCAAGTAAAAAAGCAAGCGTTCAGCTTGCTTTTAAAAATAATCCTGTTTATTTAGCGGAGGAGGGACTCGAACCCCCCACACCACGGATATGAGCCGTGTGCTCTAACCAACTGAGCTACTCCGCCATTCATTAGCGCGGGCAGGATTCGAACCTGCGACCTTTGGGTTATGAGCCCAACGAGCTGCCAGCTGCTCCACCGCGCGATCTGAAAACAACCTAAATAAATGTGTCTTATGTGTCAACATTATTTTATAATTTAATGAAAAGTTTTAAAAAATTTTTTTACTTTGGCACAATAAATTAAAAATTTTTTAAAAGCAACAGAGCTGTAATGTTACTCCATCTTTTTTTTGATTTCTTTTTTGTATTTGTAAACTTTCATGCCAGGTTTTATTAGAGAAATATCTCCTGATGCAATTTTACACTTTGCAACTGTCATCATTGGAAAATGCGCTGAGAGAATAATCATCTCATCATCGGAAAATACACATAGCTTATCAAAAAGCATTACATTCTTTCCAATATTGCTGCCAGTTATTATGATTTCATTTCCCTCAATGGCCTTTACGGTTCCCACAAGCATTCCTGCATATTCCAGTTGCTCGCTTTGACTTTCTGCACTTAGTGGATTTTTTATAAAACCCCATCTATCTCTTTGACATACCCCGGCAATGTTTTCTCTAAAATTCCAAACCTCGTCAAATTGCGCTTTAATTACCTCAACTCCTTTTTTATCTATAAAACCCCACTTACCAGAGATCATAACAGCTGCAAGTCCTTCTGAAAAATTCCAGGCTCTGTCAAATTTAGGTTCAATGACAATATTGTAGTTTTTATCAATAAATCCGAATTTATCTTTTATTTTTACAGGAGCCATTCCTTCAGTAAAGTCACCAATCCATGTAAAGGGAGTTTCTCTTTCTTCTCCTTTTTGGTCTATATAGATCCATTTTTTGTTTTTAATTGCTCGAGCAACTCCCTCGCAGAAGTCACTGGCTCGATCATATTGCGGAGGGATGACTTCCTTAAAATCTTTATTTATAAAGCCAAACTTTCCATCTTTTTTAAATCGAGCCATTCCTTCTTTAAAATTGAATATTTCATCATATTTTATTTCTTTTTTAATTTTTTGCTCTCTGTCAATTATAAATAATTTTTTATCTTTTTTAACAACTGCCATCCCTTCACTAAAGGGCCCTGCGTATTCATATAGCGGATCTATTATAATATTCCCATCTGTGGAAATATATCCCCATGTTCCACCTTGCAATTTTCCATCACTATATGAGCCATTGATATTTATAGCAGCTAATCCCTCACTAAAGTTTTCAACCCATGAAACTGTCAGTTCCTTTATTCTTTCACCCTTTGAATTTATTAGAACCCATTTGTCGCCATCAATTGCCCGAGCAATTCCTTCATTCATATCATCTGCAAATATGTAGCTACCTTCGATTACTATTTTACCTTTTTTGTCAATATAACCGCTTCTATCTGACTTCTCAAAAAGTGCCAATCCCTCGCTAAAATCGCCTACACTTTCAAATTGAGGCTTTACAAGCCATTTGATCTTTTCTGTTTTAGCAGATTCACCAAAGGATAAAAAAGAAACAGAAGTTGTTAATCCCATGATGATTAGTAATTTTAAAAGCCTTATGGATAAAGGTTTATTTTTTGCTGATAACATGCTCATAGGAATTCTCTTATTATCTGTTAAAAATCATTCTAAAAGCCCATAGGATGTTCTGAAAGATGCTCCGAAGTATATGGCATTGGCATCAAAATTATATTCCTGGCCACCAGGAAATTGAGATTTTATCCATCCTCCAGTGTATTCTGCAAATATTCCAAAATATGGAAAAATTCCTATATCAACCCCAAGTCCATAATCTATTCCATGCACTGTATTATCATATTGATCATCTCTATTATCGTGAGATATCATTGTGCTAAATTTACCTGTAGAATACAACAAAAAGGCATAAGGTTGAATATGAACAAATTTATAAAAACCCCATGCAACCCTTGGCCCTAAGGAAAAGGTGGTAAGAAAAAAATCAGCACTGTATGATGAAGCTATTGTCGTATTATATAGTTCATTAAATTTTTGAGTTCTTGGATCTTCTGCTGATGAATCTACCTTTGCTCCATGATTTCTGAATCTAAACATTAAATCTATTCCACCTTCCCCTGAATATATTGGCCCTCTGAATCTATATAGAAAAGCATCAAAAATGATTCCAGGTTCTTTCTTATCATATAAATCTTCAAGTTCATTATCAAAATAGACCATGTTAGAAAAAGCTAAGCGCAGGAGTGGGGCTCTGTATTTAATCTCCTCTTCTGGAGTATATTCTTTTTTATCAGATTTTGTCTGTGTTTCTTTTTCTTGAATAAATTCTTGGGGAGGTATTTTTGATATAAATAAGACATTATCTTTTTTAATTTTACTTTCATTGGGATCTTGCAGTTCTGTTCTATAGGTGTAGCTTTCATTGTCTTCATCAACTATATAGACAGCAATAACAGTTTTATCGTCTTTCATTATATACATCTTAGTCTTGTAACTGGTATTTACAAGAGTTCGCAAAATATCCTTTCTTGCTATAGACAATTTCTGGCCATCAGTGGTTTTGATCTCTGTTGCTTTATCTGTTTCTTTGGTAATAGTTCCTTCTATGATCTTGCCATCTTTCAAAAATATAGACTCAGCAAAAACACTGTGGTATGATATGATGAATAAGCTTGCCAGAAGAAATATAAATATTTTTTTTGCCCAGAACATTTTGTTTGAAATTCTCATTTATGTAATCCTCCCCATTTATTAGATTATAGTTTTAATTATTTTACAATACTAACAGTGCGCACTTTGTTTTTTTCAACTTCCACAACTCCATTTGTTGTTAAAATTTTATAAGAATCGCCTCTGGATATAATTGCGCCCTGAATAACTTTCCCGGAGTATAGCATGACGTTATCTATGCGTTCACATGCCTCTTTTATCTCTTCAATGGTTCTTGTTTTTTGCATTATGAGTTTTTCTATCTTTTTTTGTTTTACCTTTTGTTTTAGCTCTTTCTCTGTCAAAGTATCAATTTCTTCAATTTCTGTTGCTTTTTGTAGGATTTGCTCCATTGTTTTTTTACTTTCAGTCTCTTCAGTTTTTGTCTGTGGTGTAACGTCAATTGTAGATATGGTCTCGATTTTTATTTTATCTTTAAAGCTGATTTCCTGCAATTCTATCTTTGGCTCTTTGATTTCCTCTGGCATGTTGATGATTGTCATTTTGCCTTCAACTACTGGTATTTCCGGTGGAACAATATTTTTGATATTTTCTGGATTGAAGCTGACATTAACTGTTCCTTTATTGACTGCAACCTTGCCAAATTTTTCATCGCTTCTGACAAGGAATTGTGTTCCCCTTACACTGGCAACAATAGTTTTGGTTTTTATTACATAGTTTTCATTTTTTTCAAGCTTTTTGACATTGGATACAACCTCACCTTGATCTAAATAAAACTCGCTATAGTGATTTTGCAAATCCTTAACAGTGATGGTTGTCTTTGAAGAGAGTGTTGCTGTTGCCTTATCTCCTATTTGAATTACAGCCAGAGATCTTTCCCCAGTCCTTATAATGTCATCCTTTTGTAAAACATCTCCAATTTTACAGCCAATAGAATTAGAAGCTCTTGTTATAGTAACCTCTCCTTTTATAAAGAGGAGCTTGCTCTCTACAGCTTCTTCTTTTTTTGAGCACATGAGAAAATTAATAAATAAAGCAGCAATAATGAATAGTGTGTTGATTTTGTAGATCCTCATAAGCAGCCTCTTTGTTTAAAAAAATTCAGCCTTTGATAACACATAGGGAAATTTTTAATTAAGGGATAGACAGCTTTTCTTTTTTTTCAACTTTTTTTTTTATTTTTTTATCATCTGGGAATTCAGTTTTATCTTTATTCTTAATGAGTAGATTTGTTGTTGATTTTTTTAATTTTAAATTAAAGCTGTTTTCATTAAGCCTGTATTGTCTTAATGGAAGAGGTTTTTGTATGAAAAATCCATTTCGTTTATTTTTTAAAAAAAAGGTAGGAGTAGCTCTTGGCAGTGGAGGTGCAAAAGGGCTTGCTCATATAGCTGTTTTGGAATATCTTGAGCAGTTACAGATTCCTATTCACTTTATTGCAGGCTCAAGTATTGGAGCTGTGATTGGAGCTGTCTATGCTGCTGGGACTTTGCCAGATTTTAAAAGGGATATGCTTAAGTTTACAAAAAAGGAACTGCTTTCTCTAATAGATCTAACATTGCCCAGGTCTGGGCTACTAAAAGGAAACGACTTTATAAAATTTATGAGAAAATATATTCCTGCAGATTTAAAACTTGAGGATTTAAAAATACCCCTTGAGATAGTTGCAACAGATTACTATACAGGAGCATGTGTTGTCTTTAAAAAGGGTAATGTCCTTGACGCCATAAGGGCAAGTGTCTCAATCCCCGGCTTTTTTATCCCTGTTGCCTATAACAACTCTTTTCTCATTGATGGAGGAGTTGCAAATCCTTTGCCCATTGACATAGTGAGCAATGCAGGCATGGAATTAACTGTTGCAGTTAATCTTCACCCTGGAGTTCAGCGAATAGAAAAAGGGGAAAATATCTTTGGGAAGAGCTTTCACAAGATCAAATCGAAATTCAAGGATGACACCATAACTGAGGCAAAAGAGGTTGATGCAAAAAAGATAACCATCCCTGAGGAGGTGAAGTTGACTGGTATAATTAAAAGCATTGAGGAATGGATCTCAAAAAAGAACAAAGCGCAGAGTTATCCAAGCATTTTTGAGATTATAATACAGAGTATAGATATAATGGGCTATTCCACAACAGTTAATATGCTGAAACACTATAAGCCTACAGTTTTGATTGAGCCAGATCTGCTTGCCACAGGGACTCTTGATTTTTATGATGCCTACAGAATAATGACTGTGGGTTACAAAACCTGTGAGGCAAAAAGAAGTGAGCTTGTTAAAAGGATTGCCAGAAAAATATAATTTTTTAAAATCTCCATGTCTAAAACTTTATAATTCCATGGTGAAACAATGAACAGAGTAAAAAAATTTCTTCTATCAAAGTATTATTTCCTTACTTCTATTTTACTGTTTCTTTCTTTTCCATCTTATGATTTTTTTGCCTTAAAATTCTTTTCTTTTTTTGCATGGTTTTTTCTTGTTCCCCTTTATGTCTACCTTAGAGGAAAGTCCCTGAAAGAAGTTATTTATATCTCTTTTTTAACTGGCATTATTGGTAACTTATTTACCTATGGCTGGATTGGAAATTTTGGTGCAAAGGTCCCTGGTGGATCTATTGTAATATTACTTTTTCTTATTCCAAGTCTAACAGCATTTTTTACCATAAAAATTTTACTTGCAGAGTTTTTGTCTCAAAAATATCCAAAGCTTGATTTTTTGATTTATCCTTCAATATGGATTATAGTGGATTACATCCAAAGCATAGGTTTTCTTGCATTCCCCTGGACGTATATTGGATATTCGCAGTATCCCTTTATCTCTTTTATACAAATGTCCTCTGTCACAGGTATCTTGGGTGTGAATTTTTTAATAATAATGTTTAATATTGCAATTGGCAATTTTATAAAGAGGTTAGATTGGGAAGGAGGTTTTTTTATCAAATACCTCTATAGCACAAGAGAGGGTAAGATCTTTCTGTATATCTCTGCAACTCTTATCTTTATCATAATAGCAGGTTTTGTCAGGGTTAAGAGTTTTGAAGAGGGAGAAGGTAAATTTAAAATTTCTGTTATTCAGACATGTATATCTCCATGGGACAACTGGCATCTGAGGCGATATGAGTATCTTGGTGAATTGATAAAATATACAAAGATGGCAGTTGCAGATGACCCAGATTTAATAATATGGTCAGAGTCAGCAACTCTTGAAACAATTTCCTTTAGATGGCAAAATAGTGAGAAGGATTTGTTCGATCAGCATTTATTTAATTTTGTTCGTGAGATCAACAAACCTGTGCTTACTGGAGAGATAGGGGTAAGCGCAAAACGAGATGGCTACAGAATAAGGTTGTATCCTCAAAACAGTGCACTGTTAATCAAAGAAGATGGTGTTCCTGAAAAAACTTATGCCAAAATTAATCTTGTCCCCTTTGGTGAGTGGTTTCCATATCAAAAGTGGTTTTCTTTTGTGAAAAAGTTGGTAGATAAAATGGGAGGCTCTGATTTTGTCCCTGGTAGTATTCCTGAGCTTTTTACGTTGAAAGAGCGTAAATTTGCAGTGCTTATATGCTATGAGGGTATTTTTTATAGATTATGCAGAGATTATAAAAATAAAGGAGCAGATTTTTTAATCAACATAACCAATGATGGCTGGACAGATACCTTTAATGGCCATTATCAACATTTTGCAGCCTCTGTTTTTCGAGCTGTGGAAAATGGTATCCCTGTAGTCAGAGCAGGAAATACTGGGGTGAGTGCAGTTATTACCCCAATTGGGACTGTTGCCTCTACAATGCCATATCTTACAAAGGGATATTTTAGTGGATTTGTAGATGTATTGGCAAAGAAAGATACGTTTTATCAATATCTTGGTGATTGGGTCCTTTATATTTCATGTATATTTTGTGGCTTTTTATTAGTGTTTGGTAAAGTAAAAAAACTTTTTTAGTGAGCAGTTTGATGTTGTTTTTACAATAGAGATGTAATTTTTGGGCATAGCTTCCCCATCATAAATAAAATACTTTACAAAAAAGATGGTCATATATATTTTCTGCCAACGTATTGTCAATCTTTTCCCAGAAAAATATATGATGATGCTTCAAAGGTCTTTTTTTGAAAAAGACAATTCTTAGAGGTTTGCGAAAACTTTGCAGCCCTTTGCAATTACTGAGGATAGATTGAGTAATAAAAATGGAAGAATTTTCAGGAGGTTCTTAGATGTTAAAGGAGTATAAGGCTGACCAGATAAGGAATGTTGCCATAATCGGACATGGAGGAACAGGAAAATCAACACTGCTGGAGGCAATGCTTTTTGTTGGCGGCAAAATTGACAAGATGGGCAGTGCAGACAGTGGGACTTTAGTTTCTGATTTTGATGAAGACGAAAAAGATAAAAAAATTTCAATCAAAAGTTCAATGGGTTTTGTAGAGTTTGAAGATGTAAAAATCAATATAATTGACACCCCTGGAACTGCAGATTTTATTGGAGAAACAAGAGCTGCTCTGCAAGCAGTTGAGGCTGCAATTTTGGTAGTTGATTCTGTTGATGGAGTTCAGATTGAAACAGAAAAGGCCTGGAGATTCCTCACAGAAAACAATATTCCCCGTATTATCTTTGTAAACAAAATGGATAAAGAAAGAGCCAATTATAGTAAGGTAATAGAAAATATAAAAGGAAGTTTAGGCGGTAGCATTGCATCTCTTTGTGTTCCCTATGGTGAGGGTGAAACCTTTAAGGGAGTGATGGATACAGTGGAGCTTAAGCTTTATACTCCAAAGGGTGATGGAAGAGATGTTACAGTTGCAGATATTCCTGCAGATCAGAAGGAACTGATTGAATTAGAAAGAGCAGCACTGGCGGAACTGGCTGCAGAAGCTACAGATGAATTAATAGAAAAATTTCTTGGCGGTGAGGAACTCACACCAGATGAAATTAAAGCAGGGATCAAAACTCAACTTAAGAATGCAAAACTTACCCCTGTTATATGTGGATCTTCCCAAAAAGTCATTGGAATTAAAAACCTTATCAGGGTTATAAAAAACTATGCCCCAGCACCAGAGATTGGTAAGGTCTATAAGGGACATGAGCAGTCTCATCCAGAAAGAGAAGTGGAAGTTAAAATGGATGAAGCAGGAACAATGGTTGCAGTAGTGTGGAAAACTGCCATTGATCAGTATGCAGGTAGGTTTAACTATGTAAAGGTTATCTCTGGTAGCATAAATCCAGAATCAGAAATTCTAAATGCTACAAAAAATACAAAGGAAAGAGTTACAAAGATCTGTGCAATGATTGGCAACAAGCAAAATGAAATGCCAAAGCTCTCTGCAGGGGATATAGGAGTTCTTGTAAAACTTGATAAAACAACAACTCTTGATACTCTAACAGATCCAAAAGCAGCGGTGGTCCTTCCTATTATAAAACTTCCTCAGCCTGTATTCTCCTATGCTGTGGAGGCTGCAAAGAGAGGTGAAGAAGATAAGATTGGTCAATTCCTCAACAGGATTGCAGAGGAAAATCCAACTATCAAATATGGCTATGTAGCTGCAACAAGTGAAAGTGTCCTCTCAGGTATGGGAGATATGCAGTTAAATATGATACTCAATCAACTGAAAGAAAAATTAAAAATAGATGTAATTACAAGAACCCCAAGGGTTGCCTATAGAGAAACAATAACAAAAAATGCCGAGGCCCAATATAAGCATAAAAAACAGTCCGGTGGCCATGGTCAGTATGGAGAGGTTCATATCAGGGTTAAACCTCTTGAAAGAGGAAAGGGGTTTGAATTTGTAGACAGTATAGTTGGAGGCGTTGTTCCAAAACAATATATACCCGGAGTGGAAAAAGGTTTGCGTGAAGGACTTGAGGAGGGAGTTCTTGCAAAATTTCCAGTTGTGGATGTATGGGTTGAGCTTTATTATGGTTCATATCACGATGTTGACTCCTCTGAAATGGCCTTTAAAATTGCTGCAAGAAACGCCATAAAAATTGCTCTGGAGAAAGCAGGGCCTCAGTTGCTTGAGCCTATTATGAATGTGCGAATATATGCTGATAAGGAATTCATGGGAGATATAATGAGCGACATTACAAGTAGACGTGGACGTGTTCTTGGTATGGATAGCTCTGAGGGCTCAAGTGGAATCCAGGTTGTTCGCGCTCTTGTTCCTGAATCAGAGATGCTTAGATATAGCACAGATCTCAGGGCAATGACAAGCGGTAAGGCAACTTTTGAAATGGAATTTTCTCACTATGATCCAATATCTGGACGAGAGGCTGATAAAGTCATTGAGGAAAGAAAGAAATTCCTTGAGGAAGAAGCTAATAAATAAAAGATTTTTTAATCTATCAAAAAAAGGCAATCCCTCAAAAAGGGGTTGCTTTTTTATTATTTGCAGATAGTTTAACAGTAACTTTTGAGCCTTTTTGCTATCAAAAATAATAGGTTTTCTATGTTAGAGGGAAGAGTAAATAATAATATCAATCTACTACTGTGTCTTATTATTTCATTTTTTTTGCATCTTATAGTATTGACCATGCTTCTTTTACCAGATTCCCATGGCTTCTGGAGTGCTGCTGTTCCTGAAAAGAACAAAAATTTTATTTCTGGCAGAGACATAATTGTAAACATAAATCAGAATGATATAAGAGATATTAAAGAAAGCACACTGCTCTCTGACAGGGATTCCACTGCAAGGGGTTATATAACAAAAGAAAAGGGGGACAGATGGCTTAATAACTCCCTTGAATTCAGGCTTAAGAGTGGAGGAAATTCTTCAGTGAACAAAGCTGCTGTTACCTCAGGGGGAGAAAAAACCTCTACATCAGATAATGGAGATATTGCTTTTAAATATTCACAAAGCTCTGGTGCAAAAGGTAATGGCTTTGGAGGAAACAAAGCTGACTCTATGGCTATTCCAGATCGCAATAATATAACCATGAAGAATGCGATTTTCTATTCAAATGCTGGTGAATTTTCTTTTAATACTGCAAAGTTTAAGAATTTTGAGTATTTTAAAAATATGAAAGATAAAATAGCCTCCAACTGGTATCCACCTTTACTTGCCAATGTTTCTCTTGGAGGTTATGCCCCTGGGAATATGAGAATTATGGCAATACCCAGTCAGAGGGTAAAGATAGCCTTTATTATGAATAGAAATGGAGACGTGCTTCGCGTAGAGCTTGTAGATTCCTTAGGGAATAAACCCCTTGATGATTCCTGTATAGACGCTATTAAGTTATCCCGTAATTTTGGCAAAGTCCCCGATGATATAAAGGGTGAGCTTATACTCATACCCTTTATATTCGGCTATTATTCCCGTTGATTTAAACTATGAAAATTTTAGATCTCCTAAGGTCATTGTGCCAAGGATTTGATCTCTACCTGTGTTGATCTTATTGAATATATCAACGATGTTTCCTTTAGACACAGCTTTTTTAAATGAAGGAGGTATTGTTACCTGAGCTTCATTTATAAGATCAAAGAGTTCTTTAAGCATAATATTTTTTGAAGATTTTGTTGGCATAAAGGGACCCTTATTTTCTCTGTATATAAGCTCCTTTTCTGTGAATAGCTTCAAAAAGAAATCCAGATCCAGTGAGTTATGACCGCATTTTTTCAATAATTCTGAATAGGTCGTGCTACCTTTCCCCTCTTCAAACTTTGAATAGATGTGGTGTATTGCAAGGAGTCCATAAAATATATTAAATTTTCGGTTTTCCTCAAAGGTATTTTTCAGGCTTGCATAGGTCTCTGGATGCATAAGGGTATAGGAGACCTCTGCACCATATAGTATTATCAGAGATGAAGCATAGACCATTAATAAAAATAATGGTATTGAAGCAAGAGCCCCATAAATTGCAAAGGTTCCTGTGGCAAAGGCTTTCACGTATATTATGAACAGGAATATAAAAATTACCCAGACGCTTCCAGTAAAAGCTGCCCCTATTGATGCATCTTTAAATGGGACTTTTGTATTTGGAGTGGTTATATATATCATCAAAAATAGTAGCCAGATAAATATAAACGGGGTAAAGAATTTAATGAAAACTGCAAAAATACTTACTCCAGAAATTCCGTCCCATCTTTTCCCATCTGATGATTTTTGAATTGTTCCTCCATGGCCTATTGCCCAGAGATTGTTTCCCGAATATAAAAGCTTGCTGATTTTGTATGCTGGCAGAGCGTTGCTACGCCAGTTTATACCTCCGTCAGAGGTGTAGATAAGTGTCCCATTTTCACCTGCAATATAGCCCTCCATTTCATTGATAAACTGTATTGCATAATAACTGTATTCTCTAAAGCGGATTTGTTGCCAGCTATTGCCTCTATCAGTTGAGTGGAGCAAAACTCCATCATTGCCTGCTATCCATATATTTTTATCGTTCACAAAAAATACGGCATTTAGATCTACCAATTTATTTTTTCTTTTAGACTCATAAATAGTTTTAAGATTCCAGGTTTGTCCTCCATCATAGGTAATGTATATTCTCCCCTTTGAGGCTGTTGCTATTCCCATATCGCCCAAAAAGGACAGTCGTTTAAAGTTAAGTGTTACATCTTTTGTGTCTATCAATTTCCAGTATCTTCCACCATCATCAGTTGTAAGTATAACTCCGCCATCGGCTGCAATAAAACCAACTCTTTCATTGAGCATATATATATCATTAAAAACAAAGTCTCCCCATTTGGAAATCTGCCAGTTTTTCCCTTTATCTTTTGTTGTAAGAACTAATCCTTTGTCTGATATTACCCAGCCATAGTTATTGATGAACTGAATATCTGTAAAGTTTTCTTTCATGAGTGATATGGCATCAAGCCTGAAGTCATCTTCAACAAAGGAGTTCTCTGAAAATTTATAATTATATATCCTTTGATTTTCATAGTCAAAGGCATTTTCTTCCCCTGATGTTAATCTTAGCTTTTCTGTATCGCTTTGCACTATAGAACCTTTATTTCCCACCACCCATATTTTATTTCCTTCGATGTAGGCAGAGTTGAAATTGGCTGATGATAAAACCTCTGTCATTTTGGTTGCTGCTGTTGTTCCTGCAATAAGCATAACAGGACCAAGAGTTAAAGCAGCCCAGTAATAGATGATTTTTTGAAATAATGTTCTGCCCTGATTAACCTTCCAAATATCATTGAGTGATTTTTCAAGGGAGCGCAAAGTTGCAGTAGCAGTAAATACAACAATTACAGCACCGATCCCTCCGATTTTACCTGCATTATCAATGAGGCTTGAAACTGCTTCAAAAATAGGATCAATATTGAGCTTTATACTATGCTCACTCATAAATATTGAAATCTCTCGGAATAATTCGTCCTTTTTATTTTCTACCCCGGAAAATACAGAAAAAAATGTCAGCACCACAGTAAGGGCAGGGATCAAAGATGTAATCACAGTATAGGCAATCGCAGAAGCCTTTGTGAGACAGTCATCTTTCATAAATTTTCTTGTGGAAACAATGAATACTTTTACAAGATTTATTAACCTGTTGTAAACATCTCTTTCAAAATAATAGCCTTCATATATATTTTTTATTATTTCCCGTACTTTAAGCCTTATTTCCTTTGGTCTTGGGAGTTTTTTTAGAAGTTTTTCCTTAATCCTTATGGCCATATTAAATACCTTCTATTTTTTATTTTGTATAATAGTGATGAGTGCTTAGTTCAAATAAAATCATTCATATTGCAAAATGTCAAGAAGAAGATAACTTTATGATAATTTTGATTTATCTTTTCTCTTTATTCTTTACATAAAATAATTGATCTAATTGAATGTTATTAATTTTTCAGTAATTATTCCTAAAGGTAATTTTTTACTGTAAGATCAAGAAAATATTATCCACGCAGCCTTCGGTGCCGGGGATAATAGAGTATTTTTATTTTAAAAAAGTTAAGGAATAAATATTGTTAATTTTTATAAATTGAGGATAAAATGGAAACAGCGGAAAATTCTATATACAGAAAACTTCAACTCCATCTGGATAAATATCCAATTGGTTATCCTGCAACAGACTCAGGTGTAGAGTTAGAAATACTTCGCCTTTTTTTTACAGAGGATGAGGCAAAAATAGCTCTGTCACTAAGCCTTGTTAACTCTCCCTTATGGCGAATTTACCGTAGATACAAAAAACTATTTGGGAATACAATAACTAAAGAAGAAATAAGTCATAAACTTGACCAGATGTTCATGAAAGGAGTTATAAGGAGATCGGAAAAGCCTCCATATAAATATGGCAATGCTATGCTTGCCCTTGGAATGTTTGAGTTTCAGGTGGATGATTTAACTCCAGAGCTTATGAATTTGCTTCATCAATATTTTGATGAGGCCTTCAGGGAAGAATTTTTCAGATCTTCAATCCCTCAGTTGAGAACATCTCCTCATTTTAAAGCAATCGTGCCTGAGCATAAAATAGATACCTATGATAACATGAGAGAATATATACAAAATACAAAGGACATTATCCATGTTGCAAATTGCGTCTGTAAGCAGGGGGAGGCCTTACTTGGAAAGAGTTGCAAGGTAACTGATAATATTGAAATTTGTATCCAATTTGGTGAAGGGGGATATTTAGACAGAGGCAGGAGCCGTGTTATAACCAAAGAAGAGGCTCTAAAAATACTTGATTATGCAGAGGAGAGGGGGCTTGTCATACAGCCTGCAAATTCACTACAGCCCTTTTGTATTTGTCTGTGCTGTGGATGCTGCTGTGGAGTGCTGACCAATGCGAAAAAGTTTGAAAGGCCGGCTGAACTCTTTGCTACAAACTATATAGCTCATTTAGAGTCAGAGCTATGTATAGGCTGTGGTCTATGTGTTAAGAGATGCCAGATGGATGCCCTTGTTAAATCTGAGGGGAAAGTTAAACTCTTGCCAGAGAGATGTATTGGTTGCGGTTTATGCGTCACCAAGTGTCCAAAAAATGCTCTAAAACTTACAAAAAAATCTAAGAATAAAAAGCCCCCAATGAATACAGAAGTTTTATATATGTCAATTCTTTCATCAAAGGTTAGTAAAGGTAAAATGATTTTAAATCTAATTAAACTTGGAACTGGTATGAGATTATAATAAAAAGACTTGACACTTATAACTTTTTTCTGACTATATGACTATAATTTGACGGTTTTTTTGCTGTTTGCTGGTTCAATAAAGATAAAACATAATTTTGCAAGCTTTGTAGATGAGCCTAAGTTGACTCATTTACTAAAATTTTATAAAGGGGGCAAATATGCTTAATCCTATAGTTGACACAAGGGAT
>ERZ795051.1728-NODE-1728-length-26569-cov-5.300030_pt1 | contig 26569 bp, 24 predicted proteins | sample MGYA00375135_ERZ795051 | MGnify/ENA primary metagenome ERZ795051 (study PRJEB30180, sample SAMN05720222) | activated sludge metagenome | isolation source: Anaerobic digester | place: Japan | collected 2015-05-26 ... | reverse complement strand
TAGCTTAGCGTAAGGTTGTCTGCGATCTTCCAGAGGAAAAGATCGTGAAGAATGTAGATGAAAAGAGTATGCTTGCCTATCGTTTCTGCTGTTGTTCTTATCAGCTTTGTTTGTTGCACATGGTAAACTGCATAGGTGATGAGCAGCACTGCGCCTATACCGCAGGCAGGCACAATGAATTTGTTTGTTATAAATATGAGTGCAGTCAGCGGACGGCTGCGAGGGAATGAACCGAAAATATTATCAAGACGGGACATCTGCCTGGTCATGCCCTGGCCGTACAGAGGGGTGAGGGCGATGAAGCCTGCTGTCAGTATACAGTATATTGGCAGAAGCTTGTTTCCGTACCGTTTTTTCAGCTCCGGTGCGGCAGCTCCTGCTGCGTAGAATATGAGACAGTGTGACAGGTGGTGGGCTATATCTATCTGTGAGCGTTCAAATCTGCATACTGCCACTGAAATGCCGATAACTCCGGCAAAGAGAAGTCCGTGCAGTCTGTATTTTTGTTCAAGGAAGAGGACTGTATCTGCAATTAGGATGAATGGCAGATACCAGTATGCCATTGGTGAAAGAAAGTCAGCGATGCTGCTTCGCCTGAGGATGATGTACCACAGAATTAATGCGAGCAGATACGGTATTGCGATCTGCCGCAGTCTTTTTTTCAGCCACAGAGTATCTGTCTTGAGGGTAAGCCGGCAGATATATCCGCTGATAAAGGTGAAAAGCGGCATATGGAACGAGTATATGAAGCGGAAAACGGTGTTTTCCTCATACGCATCAGGTCCGGTGCCGGGTATCTGGCTTACAGCGTGTCCGATACAAACAAGTATGATAGCCAGCCCTTTGATGAAGTCCAGCTCAGGAATCCTTTTTTTCACGCACATCCTCCTTCCATAAAAATAGCAGGCTGCCGCAGAGGGCAGCAGCCTGTTAATTGCGATATTATTGCGGATCAGTCACCAAATGATACTCCGATATCACGGGCAGCGATAACGAGATGGTTCTCGGTGTCTACAAATTTAGTTTTACCCGCGATATCCTCAAGCTTGTTAGAGGTTATCTTGTTGCCGATCTTGGCAACAGTTCTTCCGTACCTTTCCTTTGAGATCAGGTAAGCGGCGTGAACGCCGAACTGAGTGGAGAGAACACGGTCATAAGCGCTTGGAGCGCCGCCTCTCAGCATATGTCCCGGAACGCAGACTCTTGCCTCCATACCGGTGTTTGCCTGTATCTGGGCAGCGATACGGCTTGTGGCGGTGATTATTCCTGCCTCGGCACGCTTCTTTGCTCTTTCCTTTTTCTTCATCTTTGCCTCATTGATATCATAAGCACCTTCTGCAACAGCGAGGATAGAGAATGTCTTTCCTGAAGCACTTCTTGCCATTACAGCATCGCAGACCTTATCGATGTCGTAAGGTATCTCAGGGATGATGATAATATCAGCACCGCCGGCGATACCGGCATTGAGGGTGAGCCAGCCAGCCTTATTGCCCATGATCTCACATACGAGGATACGGGAGTGACTTGCGGCGGTAGTATGGAGACGGTCGATGACATCTGTAGCAATATCCACAGCGGTATGGAAGCCGAAAGTTACATCGGTGCCGTATATATCATTGTCAATAGTTTTGGGAAGTCCGATAACGTTGAGTCCCTCATCGGCAAGGAGCTTTGAGGTCTTGTGTGTACCGTTTCCGCCGAGAGTGAGAAGGCAGTCAAGCTTCTGCTTCTTGTAGGTCTCCTTCATGTTCTTGACCTTGTCTACATTATCATCGCCGATGACCTGCATCATCTTGAACGGTTGGCGTTTTGTGCCGAATATGGTGCCGCCCTGAGTGAGAATGCCTGAAAATGAAGAAGGTGACATATCCTTGCAGAGGTTGTTGATGAGGCCGTAATAACCGTTGGAGATGCCTACGATCTCCACATTATCCTCTCCGAAACGCTCATAGCAGGCCTTAGCAACGCCTCTGATTGTTGCGTTGAGTCCCGGGCAGTCACCGCCGCTGGTCAGGATTCCTATTCGTCTTTTCATTGTATGATACCTCCGTATAAATAATTGTGATTCAGGATCATTTTTTCATATTGATCTCGAAGAACTGCTGGAGCTGTTCAGGCGGCATAGGCTTTCCATAGAGGAAGCCCTGGCCGTAGTCACATCCTGCCATACGCAGGATTGATTCCTGTACCTTATCCTCGATGCCTTCTGCGATAGTATCTATCTTCTTTGATTTAGCTATTCTTATAACGGCAGAAACGATCTCATAAGCAATGTTATCGTGTTCGATGTCAGTGATGAAGGAACGGTCCAGCTTTAGGAGAGTAATGGGCAGTGTCTGGAGATAGCTCAATGAGGAGTAGCCGGTTCCGAAATCGTCCATAGCCAGCTTTACGCCGAGCTCACGGAGCTTGTTCATCTGTGAAACAGCGAAGTCGATATCGTTCAGTGCAAGGCTTTCGGTAAGCTCGACCTCCAGCCACTGCGGATCCAGACCGGATCTTGCCAGAGCATCCAGGACTTTTTCCTTGAGGTCGGACTGATAGAAATCGGCGGAGGTGAAGTTTATGGACATAACTATGCTTGGATAGCCCATTTTCTGCCAGAGCTTGTTCTGACGGCAACCCTCATTCAGAACAAATTCACTGATCTTGCCTATAAGGTGGCTGCGCTCGGCGATAGGCACGAAAGCATCCGGAGTAACTATAGTGCCGTCGGGCTTTATCCAGCGTATGAGCGCTTCAACGCCCATGATCTTGCCGTTGGCAAGATTGATCTTAGGCTGGTAGAAGAGCTGGAGTTCATTGTTGTCGATTGCAAGTGCAAGTGATTTTTCAAGCTCAGTATTGCCGATGATAGAATCGTGCATACTCGGTTCATAAGCGCAGATGCTTCCCTGATTGCCGTCGCTGGATTTCAGAGCAAATTCAGCGTGTTCCATAACATCGAGGAAGGAGCTTCCGTCCTCGGGCATTCTCGAATAGCCTGCGGAGCAGTTGAGATTGATGGAAGCAAGCTCGTCCACAGCAAGCTTTGCAAATTCGTCCTGTATTGACCTTACGGTACGTACCGGAAGATCGTTGTCTCCATAGTCACGGAGAATAAGCGCAAAGTTATCGCCGCTTATTCTTGCAGCAAGGCCGCCGGGAGTAACGAATTTGTACAGGATGTGGGCGAAATTCCTGAGGATATAATTTCCGTTCTTGTAGCCGCAGGTATCATTGATGATATGGAAGCGATCGATATCAAGGACGATTATCCAGTAGGAATACTGGAGAAGGCGGCAGGTATCGTATATTTCCTGACCTGTATCCACCAGCTTGTTCCTGTTGGCGATCTCTGTGACCTCATCGATGTACGCCAGTCTTTCGATGAGGATATCCTTTTCGTGCTCCTGAGTTATATCAAGGATAGCTCCGCCGAAGAGCGGTAGAGTGTTATCTGTTCCCTCGATGGACTTATAACGGTAGGAGTACCAGTGATAAATGCCGTCAGCGGATTTTATACGCATATCAATGCTCTTGACTTCTGAGGTGTCGGTGGATTTTACAGCGCTGTCGAACTGTATTCTGTCATTGGGATGAACCAGTGAACGGAATTCGCCTACAGTTATACTGCTGCTCCTGAGGCCGAGCATCCTGACCATTTCTGAGGAGGCACGATAATTCTTTCTGTCGGTACTCATTATAACACCGATCTCGGCCAGCTCCATTGAGGAGTTGAAGAAGTCGTTGGCACTCGCAAGGTTCACCCTCATCTTTTTCAGCTCAGTCAGGTTAAAGCCGGTGCTGAGGTACAGATTGTTTTTCTTTCGCTTTTTGACGATGGATGTACTCCATGCTATGCTGATGATATTGCCTGCGGAATTTTTGAATCTGGCTTCATATGAAGGATTGTCTATCACTCGCTCGAAGGCTTCCTTATCCGGGACTGGTATGCCGAAGATCTGCCATGCAGCCGAGCGCTGATTGGCATCTTCCTTTTTGAGCCCGATGAGATCACGCAGCTTCTTATTCATATGGACATATGAGAAGTCGTCTGACCAGACGATCATTTCGGTATTCAGACTTTCGATTATGGATATAAATTCGTTCTGTCCCACGGAATTTTTATGGAGGCGGAACATAAGTCCCGAGAGAAATGCGATAAGCAGCAGGAAGATCACGGTGGAGAGATAGATGAGCAGTGTAGAATAAGCTTTGTCCGGAAACATATAGCAGTAACCGACCAGAGCCATTGTGCCGGCAGCGATTATGAGTGCTGCTGCCACAGGGTGCAGAGAACGTTTCTTCTTGTTCATGACCTTCGTCTCCTTTTCCAGAGTATTGTGCCGGGACTTCAGAAAGGCATTCTGCCGGCAATATATCGGCAGTACGCAATTGTTTTATTATTCCGTAATGTACCGATTATATTATAGCAAATTTTACTGAAAATGTCAACGGGAATTTACACATGAAAGACATTTTTGATGAAATTGACTGAAATGTACAAGAAATCTTCATAAAAACTACACATTCACCTGTTAATATGTTATAATATAATAGTACATTCAAAGGAAACGTAATTGTTTCCGGATAAATATAGACCGGAGGTAATTTTTATGGCACATATTCTGGTAGTAGATGATGAAGTAAATATACGCAAGGTGGTCAGGGAGTATGCCGAATTTGACGGCTACGAGGTAACTGAGGCTGAAAATGGCATGGAGGCGGTAAACCTTTGTCATAACAATGATTATGACCTTATTATAATGGACGTTATGATGCCAAGACTTGACGGTTATTCTGCCTGCAAGGAGATACATAAAACAAAGAAGATACCTGTGATAATGCTCTCTGCAAGAAGCGAGGAGTACGATAAGCTCTTCGGCTTTGAGATCGGCATTGACGATTATGTTGTAAAGCCCTTCTCCCCAAAGGAACTTATGGCGAGAGTTAAGGTCGTTCTCAAGAGAAATGCAAGGCCTGCTGAGGCAGCACAGCCTGACAAATACGTATTTGAAGGCCTTGAAGTAGATATCTCCGGCAGAGAGGTCTATGTAAACGGCGAGAAGGCTTCGATGACTCCGAAGGAGTATGATCTCCTGTTCTACCTTGTTAAGAACAAGAACATCGCTCTTTCAAGAGACAAGCTTCTTGAGGAAGTCTGGGGTTATGATTTCTTCGGAGACGACAGAACGGTGGATACTCACATAAAAATGCTGAGAAACAGCCTTGGCGAGTACAGAAAATTCATCGTTACTCTGAGAGGAATGGGATACAAGTTTGAAGCTAATTAAGAAGCTCCGGAACGCCAGTAACCGTATGCCGCTGAAGTTCAGGATATGGATGTACTTCATCCTGTTCACGATCGCTGTATTTGTTCTGCTGTGGACGTTCCAGATACTTTTTCTTGAAAAATTCTACGAGAGTATGAAGGTAAGAGATGCTGCTGCCGCTGCAACAAAGATCTCTGATTCATATGAGTCTATGGATAAGACTGAATTCAGAAGCTTTCTGAATGATGTTGCTGTGGAGAACGACCTGTGCATAGAGGTGCTTGACAGATATGGGCGCTCCATGTATTCAGTGGAAGTGTTGGGAGACTGCCTTATACATGGCCGTGAAAATTCCACATTCACATATGTGTCGGATATCGTCAAGAATGATGACAAGGAAATACGCTACCGTATAGTAAATCCGAGGACACATAATGAAATGCTGCTATATGGCTGCGTACTTGGCGATAAAGACAAGCCTGACGGCTTTTTGCTGCTTAATTCAGCACTGGTGCCGGTGGGCTCAACGGTATCGATAATCAAGCGGCAGCTGATGATAATAACCGCATTCCTCATAGTGATCGCATTCATCATCTCGCTTTTCCTTTCAAGAAGGATCGCACGCCCTATCACAAGGATCACAAGTTCTGCCGAACAGCTTGCAAAGGGAAATTTCAATACAAAGTTTGACGGACGTGGATATCTGGAATCCCAGACGCTGGCGGATACGCTGACATATGCGGAAAAAGAGCTGTCCCGGGTGGATACGATGCAGAGGGATCTTATCGCCAATGTTTCTCACGACCTGAGAACACCGCTGACTATGCTCAAGGCGTATGCGGAGATGATAAGAGATCTTTCCGGCGATAATCCGGTTAAGAGAAACGAGCACCTTGAGATAATAATCAATGAGACCGACAGGCTTGCAATGCTTGTAAACGATATCCTCGACCTGTCAAAACTGGAAAGCGGCCGCCAGAAGCTGAATCCTACCGAATTTGGCATCAGGGGCAAGCTGACAGAGATAATTGACCGTTTCAAGGGCATTTCCGAGAAACAGGGGTATGAGATACAGTTTGCTCCGGATAAGGAGATAACCGTCTGCTGCGATGTAGTGAAGATCGAGCAGGTCATCTATAACCTTATCAACAATGCTATCAATTATACAGGTGAGGATAAGAAGGTGTATGTCCGCCAGATCAATCAGCCGGACGGTGTACTCATAGAGGTGGAGGACACAGGCGATGGCATCGAGGAGGAGAAGATCAAGCTCATCTTTGATAAATACTATCGTTCTGAGAACCATAAGCGAGAGGTAGTGGGTACAGGTCTTGGTTTATCCATTGTGAAAGCAGTGTTGAAGCTTCATAATTATGACTATGGAGTAAGAAGTACGCTGGGCAAAGGATCAGTTTTCTGGTTCCGGATAAGCGGTCGATAGACCATATACAATATATATGAACATATAAACCGATGATTCTCGATAAATCGGCAAATCTTCAATTATTGTTAATAAAATCTTAATAATTTCATCACAAAACTATCACATAACATGGATATAATATAATTGCTGAGGGAGAATATCCCGAAGCTGATTTTCATGGTAGTTTAATGTTTACCCCAACATTAAATTATTAAATCCCCAATAATCCCTATATCATGGCAGATGAGCTTCCTGAAAAGGAGGCTCGTTTGTTTTTTTGTGATATTTTCAGGGGGATCTGGAAAAAGACTGCTGCTTGTTGCGTTGGCGCAACAGCTGACACAAGGCTATAAACCTACTTTTTTAATATGTATAAAATTAATTTTTCGTCAGCTATTGACAAATTCTATTATTGGGTATATAATATTGACATAACCTTATCAAGAGTGGCGGAGGAAACAGGTCCTGTGAAGCCCGGCAACCTGACTGCAAATGCAGACAAGGTGCTAAATCCTGCGGTTTATCCGGAAGATGAGGAGTTTATCAAAAACTAAGCGCTTCGGAATGAAGCGCTTTTTATTTTGTCTGGAGGTATATTTTAATGAGTAAATGCTTTTTTACATCAGAATCTGTAACAGAAGGACATCCCGATAAGATCTGTGACCAGATCTCAGATGCCGTTCTCGATGCAATACTTGAACAGGATAAGACAGGTCGTGTTGCCTGCGAGACAGTAGTTACAACAGGTATGATAATGTGTATGGGAGAGATCACAACTTCTGCTGATATCGATATCCCGAAGATCGCTCGTCAGGTAGTTACAGAGATCGGATACGACAGAGCAAAGTACGGTTTCGATGCACACACCTGTGCTGTTCTCACATCTATCGATGAGCAGTCACCTGATATCGCAATGGGCGTTAATGAGGCTTTTGAATATCGTGAGGAGAACAATGAAAGCGACGGCCTTTCAAACGGTGCCGGAGATCAGGGTATCATGTTCGGTTATGCCTGCAATGAGACTCCTGAGCTCATGCCTCTCCCTATCTCACTTGCACATAAGCTTGCGCTCCGTCTTACAGAGGTAAGAAAGGACGGCACACTCCGTTACCTCCGTCCTGACGGAAAGACACAGGTCACTGTTGAGTATGATAACGGCAAGCCGGTACGTATCGACGCAGTTGTCGTATCATCACAGCACTCTGCAGATATCAGCCTCGATCAGCTCCGCAAGGACATCGAAGAGCTTGTTATCAGAGCTATCATCCCTGCTGATCTCATGGATGAGAATACAAAGATATTCATCAATCCTACAGGACGTTTCGTAGTAGGTGGACCTCAGGGAGACAGCGGTCTTACAGGCCGTAAGATCATCGTTGATACATATGGCGGATATTCACGCCACGGCGGCGGAGCTTTCAGCGGAAAGGATCCGACAAAGGTTGACAGAAGTGCGGCATATGCATCAAGATACATTGCTAAGAATATCGTTGCAGCAGGACTTGCTGACAAGTGCGAGGTACAGCTCTCATATGCAATCGGCGTTGCAAAGCCTATCTCTATACTTGTAGACACATTCGGTACAGGCAAGGTTGATGAGGACAAGCTTTCAGAGGCTGTATCAAAGGTATTTGATCTCAGACCTACAGCAATAATCGAAATGCTCAATCTCAGAAAGCCTCAGTACAGACAGCTTGCAGCTTACGGACATATGGGCCGTGAGGATCTGGGTGTTGCATGGGAAAAGACTGACAGAGTAGATGCTATCAAGGCAGCTCTTTCATAAGTATGCGATAACTTATACAATATCAAAAGCCATAGAGAAGCAGTTTGTTTCTCTATGGCTTTTTGTTTTACCAGATCTCATCTGCATAATTATACAGATATCCCTCCGGGAGTTGCGTGACCGGGTTATAAATGATTATGAACAGGTCTGAATTATTCTCTCGAATGACCTGATATATACGTCCGTTTTTAACGAAGTACTTTGATGGTTTAATAGAATTGTTTCTGTATGTATCCTGATAGCATATATCATAAACAATATTAGAAATACCTGACATATACACATATTGATCAGTATATACCGCCTCTCCTTCATCTGTATAATATGTATATGGATATAAATAATCGATAAGTGAGGGTATAGAGAGATGACGTATGAACTGCGAGTAAGGATTAGGTATCGTGTAATCTTCGTCAGAATAGATCTGATCAGTGATGTTTATGAATTCTTCATCCAAAGCATTCTTGGCTTCTGTTCTGTCAGTAAATTTTTCATCGCTCATTGAACTTCTGAGCGGAATGCCATATTTTTCATCAATGTTGATACCTTCCCCGTATTCCTGAATAGGGATCTCTATTCCGCTGATCCAGGCATTTGGCTCATAGTTTGCTAAATTATCATAGAATGATGAGAGGTATGATTCCATATTCGTAACAGCCTCTTCGATCTCGGAGCTGTTTGACTTCAGTTCATTGTCGTCATAGAAATTGATATATATGATCTGGAAAAAGCCGTCTTCAATTATGAGATCGACATATCTCAGATCACCGTAATTATTGTAATATGCATATTTCTGAACGTAGATCATACCGTTTGAGTCAATATAAAGGCAGGCCTGAAAATCTTTATCAGCCGGGCGGGCAAATTCAGTATAATGAGAATATCTGCTGGAATGCCTGAAAATGGTCTCGACAATGTCGGATGAAAACAGCTTGTCGGAATTGGAGTTGTTATAATTGAGTGGTACAGCAGTATCTGTTTCAATTATTGAAAACGGATCAAAGTTACTGTTGTCTGAAGGTGTGATGTAAACAGCATCGCTCTTTATATCATCTCTATCAATAATGGTGCTGCGGTCATCGTTTTTGCTGAGTATCCTGTTTGTTACAGAGGTCAGTTTCAATCCGGCAGCGATTGCAATAATGAGTATAGTTGTGAAAATTATGGTGTTTCTCATGTCGGACCTCCTGTACTTGGACAGAAGAAACCTTCGATATTTCCGTCAGTTATGCTGTACATAATTATCAGTTCCTTCTGCCGGTATGGGATAGTCTGTAGTATACTGTTGCCCGAAACAGTATACTGAGGCTCTTCATAAGGTTTGCCGTAGCAGATAAGTGACAAAGCATCTGAAGTGCCGTTTATGTATATATCTCCTCCATATAAGTATGAATCTCCTCCAACATAGTATTCCTCTGCTGCTTCATCAGGGATGGTATAGTAGAAATCGTTGAGTAATGAGCGTAATGAGTTAGCCCAGTAGAACATAAGTGGATTTGAAGGCATCTGGACATCCATACTCAGACTTGTGATGTAATCCAGGCGGTTATATACTGATTCAAAATCGGTGTACTCACTTGTCAGATACATAGTATAGGCATCTTCATTGTCTGAAGGGCAAACACTTTCATATATATGTGAATAAAACTCTTCAATGTTAATATCTGTATTTACAGCTTCCTCGTAAATAGAATTGATGCGTTCAAGAGCTTTTTTTGCCTGTTTTGAATCGGATTCATTTTTATCGGGAGATCTGAAACAGACGTAAATAATACTGAAGTTTTGGGTAGTAAGTATGCAGTCCAGACACCTTTCTTCGCCGTTCTGATTAATGTACCGATAGTTGCTGAGATAGACATAACCATTGCTGCTGACCTGCATGGCTTCCTCTATAGGGAGCTCAACGCCCTTCAGGTAGTAGTTTTGTGGATCATAATGGCTGAATACAGCTATATATGCAGCTGCAAAGTCGGTGTTGAGCCTATAGTTGAAATCCTTGACAGGGGAGGTATCAGTTTCTATGATACTCATCGGATCAAAGCCGGATTCACTTCCGCTGAATTTTATAGTGTCTATATTAACGTCATCCCGGCTGACCTGTATGCTTTTCTTTTCCTCATTCTTGAAAGAGAGCTCTGAGAAACCGGCACTGTAATATCCGATAGAAAGTATCAGCGCAAGCAGCAGGAGGAAGATAAATGTGTGTTTCACAGACATTCCTCCCCTGAAATTATAATATAGACGGTAGTGCCCTTGCCAAGCTCACTGTCAAGGGTCAGGACAGCATTATGCTGCTGAGCGATCTTGACGCAGAGAGCAAGTCCCAGACCGGCGCCTCCGGCTTTTCTGCTTCGTGATTTATCGACCATATAGAATGGCTCAAAGACTTTTTTTGCATCCTCTTTGCTCATACCTATGCCGTGGTCGGTTATTGCGATGACGGCATTGCCGTCTGACATACCGGCTTTTATATCTATTTTCTGTCCGATAGCAGAAGCCTTTACGGCGTTCTCTATGATATTGTAGAGCAGTGATTTGAACAGCTCCTCATCAGCGGAAATGGTTATATCCTCACATTCACATGAAAGTGAAACAGAATTCTTCTGGAGCAGGGGGGTAAGTGAGGTTTCGGTATCCTTTATCATGCCGGGAATGCTAACAGGCTTCTTTTCGGTTTCAGTTCCGCCGAGAGCGATGAGCTCCATGAGCTTTCCTGAGAGCGAACGGAGACGTTTTGTCTCCTCAACAATTGTTCCGGCGTACTCGGCACGCTCGCTGTCGCTGACATTTTTTTTGATGCGGAGCAGGTCGGCGAATCCGAGAATGGATGTGAGAGGAGTTTTCATCTCGTGTGCAAGGTTTGCGATAAAAGTCTGTCTGTCCTCGGCTATCTTTTCGAGACGGGCGGCATTACTCTGTATCGAATCCGCCATGATGTTCATGTTTTCGGCCAGCTCACGGAATTCACAGCTGCCCCTTTTGCGTATCCTTATCTTGTAGTTGCCTCCGGCAATGGCCTTGGTGTAGGTATTGAGCCTGCTGAGAGGTCTGAGCAGGAGTATTACTGTGATGAGAAGTATCAGCGAGATAACTGCGGCTGATATGAGACCGACCTGTCTTACAAAGGATGTCTGCTTTGATCTGAGGGTGAATATCTCAGAAACATCTGAAGCGGTCAGCAGGAGATAGGTCTTGTCCTCGATCTTGAGGGTGGAGCATACTACCATATATCTTGTCTCAGAGCAGTTGAAAACACGGATGTTATAATTGTCAGAGGCAAGACCTATGGTACTTACATATCTTTCAAGCTCATCAAGAGAAAAGAGCTCCGGAATTGAGCTTTCGGCGATGGGCTGTTTATCTGAGCCGTATATCGCAGCAGGCTGTGTCTTTGGTCTGCCGGCCATAATGTCCTCAGCGATCCTTTTGATCTTGTCATCACTGAGGAATAACCGGTCAGAACGCAGTCTTTCGTACACAGCACTGTTTGCAAATGAGGCGGCGAAGTATTCGTATTCCCTGATCGCATGGGACTGCTCACGCTCGATCATCAGCCTGTGGGTGTTGTTCAGGAGAACTATTGATATGACGTTTATCGCAACTATGATAAGGCAGAGTGAGCTCAGGAATATCTTTTGCCAGAGCTTCATATCCTATCCTGACTTTCCAGGCGGTATCCCAGCTTGGGGATGGTTATGAGCTTGTCCTTGAGACCGAGCTTACGGCGGACCTGCTGTACATGGATATCAACAGTACGGCTCTCGCCCTCGAATTCATAGCCCCATATATTTGAGAGCAGGCGCTCACGGGAAATAGCTATACCCTGATGCTGGAGGAAGTATACGATAACTTCAAACTCCTTTGGAGTAAGCTGAACTGGCTCTCCGTTATCGGTGATTATATGGCTTGCGATATCGACCGTCAGCGAGCCGTAGGTTATGATGTTCTGTGTTTTATTGGAGCGCCTGAGCACAACATCGATACGAGCAAGCAGCTCAAGGGCTTCAAATGGCTTGACGATATAGTCCTCTGCTCCGAGACGGAGTCCCTTGACCTTGTCGGCAACATCCTGCATGGCTGTGAGGAATATTACCGGAGAGCCGCAGTTCTTTATTGTGTCCATGACCTCAAAGCCATTCATTTCCGGCAGCATAACATCCAGAAGGATAAGGTCGTAGGTGCCTTTCGTGGCCTCCTGAGCACCGCTTTTTCCGTCATAGCAGCAAGTGCCGTTGTAGTTGACGATAGAAAGGGTAGCCTTTATCATTTTGGCGATATTCTGGTCATCTTCGATAATGAGAATATTTATCATATTTTTACCTCTGATCTTTTTTATTGTATCCGGCAGATCATTTCAGCCGGGCACTTTTATCATGTTTATATAATTTTAACATCCTGCGGCATATATGTCAAAGGGAAACGGCGATTTTTTGCAAATAATTTGCATATATCCACGATCATAGCCTGTAGCCTTCCGGCGCATCGTCACCGAAGAGGTCTTTTCCACAGGATCTTCTCATTGAAAATGCGCTGTTTTCAGCAATTATAATGTGGTCTGCAAGAATGATGCCGAGGGGCCTGAGAATTGATATCAGTGATGCTGTCAGATCGATATCATCCTGTGACGGCGAAGGCCCTCCTACAGGATGACTGTGTGCAATAAAGAGGATGTCGCAGCCGCTTGATAGAGCAAATGAGACTACCTGACGGCAGGAGACTATTACTGAGGAACGTGTTCCTGATATACATGGCATTGCCGCAGAGCAGACCAGCTTTTCGTCAGCAGCTGCTGCGGTGAATCTTTCGTATTGTGCTCCTGCAAGTCTTTTCCGGAAATAGGAAAAGGCCTTTTCGGGATCAGAAAGAGAGGCTTTTCTTGGCGCAGCTCCTGTGCTGCTGCGGCTGAGGGCAGGTATCAGCCGCAGCAGAGCAAGGACATTGTCGTCTGAACTGACATCCGAGCAGGCGGCTGAAGCAAGATCACCGTGTCTGGCTATGATATCGGCCGCAAGACTTTCCGCCTCACTTATCCGGCAGCAGTCAAACAGCAGCTCCAGAAGCTTCTGGTCAGACAGTGCTGAGAGTTCCTTCCTGTCATAAAAAGTATCAGCCATAGGAGAAGCCTCCCTTGTTGAGAAAACTGAATGCGCCGGTGCTCTTCATTGAGAAGTATTTCCCATAGCCTGTTATCAGCGAATCAAGCAGAGTAAGCCTTAATGAGGAAGAGACAGAAGCGATGGCTTTGGTGAGCTGATAATCGGTAGGTGACGGGATAGGCGGCGAATCCGGATGAACGAATACTGAAACCAGCCTTTCACGGCCGTTTCTGAGCATATATGCAGACAGGAGCCTTGAAAGGTTGGGCGAGCCGAGCATTTCCGTTACCGGAATGATCTCGATGCCGTTGAGTGACAGGTCTGCGTTTATGAATACAAGCATACACACTGGCTTGGTGAAATTGTCTGCTTTTTTTAGAATATGGTCGTACAGCTCTTCTCTGGAGCCGAATGATGATGTTCCGGAGGTGCTTTCACGGAAACGTCGGCAGGCCTCGGCCATAACGGTTATGAGCCTTGCACTTGAAAGGCCGATACCTTTAACGCCCAGCAGCTCTTTTTCAGAGGCAGTAAGGATGTTTTCGACCGAGCCGAATCTTTCGATGAGCCTGTGAGCAGTGGGATTGGTATTTGCCCTTGGTATGGAGCCGAAAAGCAATATCTCCAGCAGTTCATGGCTGCTGAAGCCGGCACCTTCGGTATCGAGGAATCTCTGGCAGATACGCTTGCGGTGATCTGCATGGACGTTTTTATTGTTCATAGCTGGTCAGTTCCTCTCTGTGAATGTTATTTATATTATACCATAATTACGGAAACAGAGCAAGAATCAAAAAATTTATACTATGCACAATAATCTGCAATTACAGAATTGTAATGAGAATATTCTGCATATTATTCCGGCTGAACGTTGATAATGCGATAAAATGTCATAATAATGATTGAAAATTGCATGAAAATAATATTGACTTTGCAAGATTCGGATGATATAATTAAATCAGCTAAAATGTACTTATTTTGTTAGGAATTGGAGGAGCAATATATGAAATTTAACAAAATAGTCAGCGGTATAACCTCTCTTGCATTGTCGCTTACGGCTTTTGCAGGGATAGGCAGGGCGGTACCGCATAGCTCCATGGAAGCTGAGGCGGCTTCTTCATGGAGATTTGATCTCGGAGGTAACGGCGCTGCTTCCGGATTTATCGGCGTTTCTGCATCTGATGGGTACAATGCATCAAGGGGATATGGCTTTGCCCAGACAAACAATGTAGCAAATGTAGCCGCTGCCGGACAGGGAGCTCTCAGCGATGCGGTCCAGTTCAAGAGCACTGCTGGGGGAAATACATTCAATGTAGATCTTCAGAATGGACTTTATGAGATAAAGGTTACGACTGGAAATACATCAAGGACCAGCATTGTTGCCGAGGGAATGCTTCAGCTTATGAACCTGACGGGAAATAACGCTGTTGATACATTTCAGATACCTGTAACAGACGGTCAGCTCAATATCATGGCAACTGCCGGCAGGGATAATACTCCATTCAGCATCAGTGCGATCGAGATAACTCAGCTCAATACCACCGGAGCAACTAATCCAACGGTATGGATATGCGGAGATTCAACAGTTGCCAACTATTATAATACCGGAGATGCCGCTCAGCACGGCTGGGGACAGTTCTTTGGCGGATACATTCAGAATACAGGCTATATCGTAAGAAATATGGCTGCCAGCGGTCAGTATGCCAAGGGCTTTGTTGACGCAGGGCAGTTTGCTCCTATCGAGGCATACGGAAAGCCCGGTGACGTATATATCATAGCTATCGGCATAAACGACAAGACATATTCAAATTCTGAGGAATACTACAATACCGTTACAGATATGGTAAAGCGTGCCAAGGCTAAGGGAATGGAGGTCATCCTCGTAAAGCAGCAGGGCAGAAGAGGTGACCTCACAAGAAGTCCACTGCTTACGGGACGCTGGTTCGGCACAGAAATGGATCAGATAGGCAAGGAACAGCAGATACAGGTCGTGGATCTGTTCACAGCATGGCAAAATTTTGGCATGACTTTAGGATATGACGGAATGGCCTCCTATTATGCAACTCAGGCAAACGGAGATCCGGACGATCTGCATCAGAGCAAGAAGGGCACACAGAAGCTGGCTGAGCTTATGAACGGCCTTGTTACTATCGGCAATGCAGAGCCTTATGAGCCTTTTGTTCCTGAGCAGGGCGTTAGCTATATGTTTAAAAATGTAAACAGTGGTCTATACATGGAGATAGAAGGCGCAAAGGCTGAAGAGGGGGCAAATGTCCAGCAGTGGGGAGCCTCAGCTCCGGCTGCACATAATACATGGACTATCAAGCAGGCTACAGGTGATCTGTACTACATTTATTCAAATATAGCTGATGGACAGACGTATCTTCTCAATGTTGAGGACGGCAGCAGAGTCAGCGGAGGCAACATCAACTCAGCTAAAAATAATGGCTACAGCGATCAGTTCTATGAGTTCAAGGATAATTATGACGGTACAGTTACTATCCTTACAAGAGCTTCCCGTCAGGCCTGTGCTGTTGAGGTCGCCAGCGCCTCCACGAACAGCGGTGCGAATATCCAGCAGTGGGAAGTCAACGGCCACAACTGCCAGAAGTGGATAGTTGAGAAGGTGGATTTCAGTTCGGCAGTCGTTACAACTACAACTTCTGTAACTCAGCCTGTAACTACAACTACGACCACTGTATCTTCCACGGAAAAGAAGATCTTGAAGTTCCCGGGAAATGCCAATTGCGACAGCAGCGTTTCAATGGCGGATGCGGTACTCATAATGCAGTCCATATCCAATGCAGACAAATACGGCGAAGAGGGAAGTGATCCTACACATATAACAGAGCAGGGTAAAATAAATGCCGATGTAACAGGTAATGAAGACGGAGTTACCCCGGCAGATGCACTCTTTATACAGAGAGCTCTCCTTAAATTGGAGACTCTTCCTGAAATAGAGTATGTGGAAGTGATCACGAATCCTGAGACGACTACGACCACAGCTCCGGATCCGTATGCAGGATATTATTTTGCGGTAGATCAGGAATGGTCAGAGGGCGTGATCGAGGATGTCCACCCTGGATATACCAAAGTTTCAGGTGTGGGTTCCTCGGATAAAACCGGTTACATAAACCTTGACAACAATAATACGAGCTATATCACTTTTACTGTTGATGTCGAAAAAGACGGTAACTATATGACGCATATCCGCTTCTCAAACGGTTCAACTGCTGACAGGAGCATGATGATAAGCGTCAACGGCGGAACTGATATAACATGGCTCCAGTCCTTCCCGAGCACTGATGAAAACTGGGATATATGGAGCGAACAGGGTATAGTTCTTCCGCTTAAGGCCGGACGGAATACTATTAAAATGGTATCTCATGTGGCCGGACAGGGCGGACCGAACCTGGACTATATCACACTTTCTCTTACAGATGAGCCTTATGCACAGCCCTATGATCCCGGCAGTACAGGACCGGATGTGGGCAGTGACAAGCCGGTTATATATATAGCAGGCGATTCAACTGCCCAGAACTACAGCGCAAGATATGCTCCTCAGCAGGGCTGGGGTTACTACATAGGCGGATTCTTTTCGGATGATGTTACGGTATATAATAATTCTATGGCAGGAAGAAGCTCCAAGAAGTATTATGATGAGGGAAGATTCAAGACTATAAGCGACAGCCTTAAGGCAGGAGATTTTGTCTTCATACAGTTTGCTATAAACGATGCCGGAGCAAGCAACGCTGACAGATATGCGCCAACCTGCGGAAATGTAGATAATCCGTCGTCCGGCTCATATGAGTGGTACATGACACAGTTCATAAAGGATACTCTTGCAAAGAATGCAACTCCCGTGCTCATGTCATGCACACTGAGCGTAAAGTCATATTCAAACGGAAAGTTCGTTGCTTCCTATACAAATTATACAGATGCCTGCAAGAAACTTGCAGCAAAGTATAATGTTCCGTTTGTTGATGTGAACAGCATGATAGTGGATCATTATAACTCTATCGGATATGATAATGCTCTGTCGTATCACCTTGCCAGAGTAGTGGCAGGTTCAACTGACATGACTCATTATAATGAGACAGGCGCTGAAAAGATCGCAGGAATTATTGCCAATGGAATTAAAAGGGCTAATATTTCTGGACTTTCATCATATGTAAAATAAAATCAAAACAGCCTCCGATGGATAATCGGAGGCTGTTTCTACAGATATAAAAGAAAAAGCGCTCGTAATGAGCGCCTTTCGAGATTCTAATGCAATTAGTTAGCTCTCTCAACCTTACCTGAACGCAGGCATCTTGAGCAAGCGTAGATATGACAAGGAGTACCCTTGACGATAGCCTTAACACGCTTTACATTAGGCTTCCATGTTCTGTTTGTGCGTCTGTGTGAGTGAGAAACTTTGATACCAAAAGTAACACCCTTTCCGCAGATATCACATTTTGCCATCAGGCTGCACCTCCTTATTAAGCTTATAAAAATACAACATGAATAGTATATCATACAATTCAAAAAAAAGCAAGTGTTTTTTGAAAAAAACTCAAAAAAATTTTTTGCGGCGGTATTTTTTGCTTCTGATTGGGAAAAATTTCACATATTACTTGAAAAATCTGAAAGAATGTAGTATAATGATATTTGAATAAATTTAAAGAAATGTAATTGAAAGGAAAAATATGAGTTACGAAACCACTATACGAATACTTACAGAAGTTGTGATAATCCTTCTTGTTCTTCCGATACACGAGTGTGCTCATGCACTTGTTGCCAAGTGGTACGGCGATGATACAGCCGAAAGAATGGGAAGACTTACTCTTAATCCGATCGCTCACATTGATCCTATCGGAGCACTGCTTATGATAACTACCGGATTCGGATGGGCAAAGCCTGTGCCGATAAATCCTCTCCGCTTCAAGAAACAGAGACAGGGCATAGCTGTTGTTTCTCTTGCAGGACCTGTTTCAAACATCCTTGCAGCATTTGCATCCGCATTTGCCTATGCAGCACTGATGCATTCAAAATCAGGCTGGGAGGCATGGCACACCACAGAAATCAAGCCTATGACGACAACCTTGCTGCTTCTTAGGTTCATGGTCGAGATAAATGTGGGACTTGCTATATTCAATCTCATACCTATACCGCCTCTTGACGGCTCAAAGATACTCAGCTACTTTACATCCTCGGATTTTGACCGCTGGGCATACAGACATCAGAGAGAGATACAGATAGGCTTCATGGTGTTCATCGGTCTGATGTACGTTATCCCCTATGAGTATAATCCGCTTTATTATATAAGGTCTGCGGTCTCCGACCTGATCCGGGAATCTGTGTCGTGGATACCTGAGTATAAACACTGATTTTAAGCTATGGAAACTATATCATTCAAGCTGGAGGTCTTTGAAGGTCCGCTGGATCTTCTCCTGAGCCTCATCTCAAAGCATAAGCTGAATATATGCGATATAGAGATCTCAAAGCTGCTGGAACAGTACCTGCTGTATATCGACCAGGCTCATGAACAGAATTTGGAGCTGGCAGGAGAGTTCCTGGAAATGGCTGCGAGACTCATATATATAAAGACAGCCTCACTCCTTCCGCAGCCTGAGGAGGCAGAACAGCTCAAAAAGGAGCTGGAGGGAGCACTTATAGAGTATTCCCTCTGTAAGATAGCTGCTGCAAGACTGACAGCCGCTTTCTGCGGAGGAGATATATTCGTCCGCAGGCCAATGAAGATAAAGGCTGATATGACATACTGTCTCGTACATGAGCCGGAGAGACTGGCGCTGGCATACAGTGCCATATCCCAGAAGACTATCAGGAATGAGGTCTCAAAGCTCAGGGTCGAGAATAAGATAAACTCCGTTGTAAAGCGCAGGATAGTATCGGTAATGACAAAGGTGGTGCATATCCTGAGAGAGCTGTACGAATCAGGAGAAGTCTATATGGACAAGCTGTATGAAGGAGTCACCGACCGCTCGGCAAGAGTGGCTACGTTCCTCGCCGTTCTTGAGCTTACAAGGCACGGACGCATTACTATAAGCGAGGATAATTTGATGATCTTCTTCAAGGAAAGAAAGAACGGAGTGAAGAAAACTTGGAGATCAAAGAAAAGCTCGGAGCAATAGAGGCTATCCTCTTTGCAAGCGGTGAGCCGATCGAGATTTACCGCCTTTCAGAGGCCAGCGGAGTGGACGCAGGTACATTGCCATCAATGATAAGGCTGCTGAATGAGCGCTATGACGACTATGGAAGCGGTATCTGCATAAAAAAGCTGGACAGCAGCTATCAGCTTTGTACTCGTGAAGAATTTGCTCCGCAGATAAGGACTGCTCTGGAAACGAAGAGATCCGCTCCTCTTTCCAATGCTGCAATGGAGGCACTGACTATAATCGCCTACAATCAGCCGGTATCAAAGGGATTTGTCGAGAATGTCAGAGGAATTGACAGTTCCTCAGTTATAAACAACCTTGTGGAAAAAGGACTCGTGGAGGAAGCCGGAAGGCTCGATGTTCCGGGAAAGCCTATAGTATACCGCACTACAGCGGTATTCCTGAGAAGCTTCGGACTCAGTTCCGTTGCTGATCTGCCTCCTCTGCCGGATCAGCCTATGATAACGGATGATGAGAACGGAGAGGGAGCTTCAGAAGAAAGCGATAATTGATGAAAGGAGCGGCAGGACTTGATCGTACTTAAAATCTTACTATGGATACTTCTTGCACTGATCGGACTCATAATTGTTGTCTGCATCCTGCCGGTGGGCGGAGAAGTCAGCTATATCGACGGCAAGCTCAGCTACAAAGTCAAGCTATGGCTGCTGAACGTCATGGATTCGGAGGGCGGAGGCCTTCTCGGATGGCTTAAAAAGCGCAAAGCCAGGAAAAAACCAAAGCCGCCGAAGCCTGCAAAGGATAAAAAGAAGAAAAAGTCAAAGAAGGAAGAAAAACCTGTGCCGGCTGCGGCAGCGGAAGAGCTTGCGGCAGAATATACTCCGCTGGATACGGCAACTGAAGTCACTGAGGAAGCGGCCGAAGTGGCGTCGGCTGATGAGGTCACTGCGGATGAGCTCTCTCCGGAGGATCTGGCCGCACTTGATGAGATAACTAATGCCGAATCCCTTGCTGATACCGGGGACAGCGGCAAAAAGAAGAAAAAGGAAAAGAAAAAGAAGTCAAAAAAGAAAAAAGAGCCTGAAGAAACTTATTATGAGTTTGAAGACAGCGATGACGAGGATGATGAGGACGACGAGCCGAAGAAATCCCTCGGTGACAAGATAGGCTTTCTTATCGATATATGGCACAGCGCCAAGCGTCCGCTGAGGACTGTTCTCAAGGGCTTCAAATTCAGTGATGTCTATATCGACTTCCTTATCGCCAATGAGGACGCATATAAATGTGCGATCAACTATGGCAGATTCAGCGGCATAATATTCAATGGCATAAGAATGTTCAGCAACCTGTTTACTGTAAGATTGAAGACTGTGGATGTGCGCCCGGGCTTCGGTACGAAAAGCGGTAAATGGGATGCGGCAGCAAAGCTGAGATTCCGTCTTGGCACAGCGGTTATAGCAGGAGTCTGGTTCCTGATAACATTTATATTCAGAGTATTTATCCCAGGAAAACTCAAAGCAAGAAAAGCAAGAAAACTAAAAAAAGCTGCGGCAGCGCAGAAATAATACAGAAGTGAGGTAATAGTATGAACACAAATAAGGCACAGATCAATGAGCTCTTAGGAATCTCAATGGAAAAGGTTAAGGAAATGGCAGATGTAAACGCTATCATCGGCCAGCCTATAAAGCTGGATGACGGAACAACTATCATCCCGATCTCAAAGGTATCCTACGGATTTGCTTCCGGCGGTTCAGACCTTCCTTCAAAATATGATAAGGATCTCTTCGGAGGCGGCGCAGGCGCAGGTGTATCCATAAAGCCTGAGGGCTTCCTTGTGGTATCTCCTGACGGTTCAGCAAAAATGGTTCCTATGGAGGCTTCAAGCGATCCGATCAGCACTGCTATCGAAAAGGTTCCCGGTATCATAGACAAGGTATCAGGCTTTGTCGGAAAGAAAAAGAAGAACAATGACGCTGAGGATGCAGCTCTTGCTGCTGCCGATGCTGCTATGGACGAGCTTTCAAAGAAAAAGAACAAGTAATATCCTACACAGAATATTTCCTGTCCATGATTCATATCCTTTAAAACGGAGGGATGAATATGAACAGGATCTATGGGATAATTGCGGCAGTCCTAATATCTGTGGGTAGCCTGCCGCTGACAATGCAGAATGTTTCAGCAGAGCAGCCTCAGGTATCAGCCCGGGCTGCTGTGCTCATTTCAGCGGATACCGGCGAAATAGTCTGGGAGAATAACTCCGGACAGAAGCTACCTATGGCGAGCACAACGAAGATCATGACTACCCTGCTTTGCATAGAGAGCGGCGGACTGGATGAACAGTTCGTTGTTGACAGTGAAGCTATAAAGGTGGAAGGCTCATCAATGGGCTTGCAGGAAGGGGATATTGTTACAAAATATGCTCTTTGCTGCGGAATGCTCCTTCCTTCCGGAAATGACGCTGCAAACGCTGCGGCTGTAAGGATAGCCGGAAGTATTGAGGATTTTGCAGTGCTTATGAATGACAGAGCACGAGAGCTTGGTATGTCAAAGACCTTTTTTGTTACGCCTTCCGGACTTGAGGGAGAAGGCCACGGCTCCTCGGCCTATGATATGGCTGTCCTTGCCAGGGAGGCACTGCGGAATGATATATTCCGGGATATATGCTCAAAAAGCCGCATACAGCTTGAGTATGGAAATCCGCCTTATAATAGGTGGCTGAAAAATACAAATAAGCTTCTGGATATGTACGAGGGTACATACGGCGTAAAGACCGGCTTCACTGATGAGGCAGGGAGATGTCTTGTCTCAGCCTGTGAGCGTGACGGAAAGTCACTGATATGTGTTACTCTTAACGACAAAAATGACTGGCAGGATCATATGGCTCTTTACGATCAGGGCTTCAGCATGGTTAAAAGTGTATCGCCTGAGCTTCCGGAGAATGTCGAGCTTCCTCTTGCAGGCGGCAAAAATGACAGCATAATAGCTGTTCCGGGAGAAATGAGTGCGGGGATAACTTCACTTGCCTCTGAGCCGGACAGCTTTGATATTGAAACTGTATCATCACCGTTCATCTATGCGCCAGTACGAAAAGGCGATGAGGTCGGCAGTTTGAGGATAAGCTTCAAAGGCCGTGAAGTGTGCCAGGTACCGCTTATTGCGGCAGAAGATGCTGAAATAAACAGGAAGGCTCCGGAGCAGAAACGGAGCATAGCTGACAGATCCCTGTCAGTGCTCAGGAGGATATTCTCCTGAGGGAAAAGGAGAAAAAGTGGAAAAGATAAGAATACAGAAAATGATAGCCGACAGCGGAGTATGCTCCAGACGAGCAGCAGAACAGCTCATCTCTCAGGGCAGAGTAAAGCTTAACGGTCATCCTGTAAAGCTGGGTGACAAATGCGGCTATAAGGATCTTATAACTATTGACGGCGAACGTATCTTCCTTCCGAGAAAGAGGGAGTTCGTTTATATAATGCTCAACAAACCGAGAGGATATGTGACGACAGTATCAGATGAGCTCGACAGGCGCTGCGTAATGGATCTTCTGGAGGATGTTGAGGCAAGAGTATATCCTGTAGGAAGACTTGACCGTAATTCCGAGGGACTGCTCCTGTTTACCAATGACGGCGATTTTGCCAACAGTATAATGCATCCGAGCCGCCATGTATCCAAGACGTACAGAGTAACCGTCCGCCCGGATATCACTGACGATCAGCTTGTACAGCTTTCGGAGGGTGTGGAGATAGACGGCAAAAAAACGTTGCCTGCAACAGTTGTGGTAAAAGAGAAGGAAGCCGGAAGAGTTGTCCTCCTCATTACCATCAAAGAGGGCAGGAACCGTCAGATCAGAAAGATGTGCGAGGCTGTAGGACTTGAAGTGGCTCGCCTCAGACGTATCAGCATAGGACCGCTGAAGCTGGGTATGCTCCGCCCCGGAAAGTGGAGAGAGCTTACCGCAGATGAGCTTAGGGCGCTGAGAACTGCCATAGGCAAGGAGAACTGATATGCTGGAGATCCAGGAGAAATTCGGTACGGAAGGCTATGAGGGGCTTCTTGCAAAGCACAGCAATGTTGTAAAGCTCCATATAACCGAGGCTATGGACAGGGGAGAAGCTATCGGATTCATTGCCTATTCATACGAGGGGGATCATACTGTTGTATATGATATGGACGACGGCGGAGATCTCATGCTCTGTGACGGACTTGTCCGTTCAGTGCTATTCAAGAGCTGTCTTAAGGGGATAGGCAAAGCTGTATTTGATATGGATGAAAGCAGGCTTGAAAAGCTGAGAAAGCTGCATTTTTTACTTCCCGGCAGCAACACTGCAGAGAATATCGACAGCTTTATGAACGGCTGCGAGCACTGCAAAAGCCAGAAAAAGGAAAACAACGGCTAAGGCCGCTGCACTTGCTTTTCATTTGGCTTTATCACCGTATAAAACCAATATAATGTATATGAAAGGAGCGATCTGTATTGCCGATACGGATACCATCAGAACTTCCGGCATACAAAACGCTTGGAGAAGAAAATATATTTGTAATGTCCCGTGACAGGGCTGAACATCAGGATATAAGACCGCTGAAGGTTGTGATCCTGAATATAATGCCTAAGAAGATAGAAACTGAGAGCCAGCTTCTGAGACTGCTCAGTAATACTCCGCTTCAGGTGGATATCGACCTTCTGCAAATGGCATCACATACTTCACGGAACACCTCACAGGATCATCTTTCATCTTTTTACAAGACCTTTGATGAAATAAAGGATAACCGTTATGACGGTATGATAATAACCGGTGCTCCTGTAGAACTGCTTGAATATGAGCAGGTGGATTACTGGCAGGAGATAACACAGATAATGGAGTGGTCAAAAAACCATGTGTTTTCAACGCTCTATATATGCTGGGCTGCCCAGGCAGGACTGTATTATCATTTTGGAATACCAAAGTATACTCTGGAACACAAAATGTTCGGCATATTCCCGCATCGGGCAGAGGTAAGCAATTGTCAGCTCCTTAGGGGATTCGATGATATATTCTATGTTCCACATTCAAGGAATACAGAGGTGCGCCGTGAGGATATCGAGCGTATACCGCAGCTTGAGATACTGACTTCATCTGATATGGCAGGAGTCCATATTGTCGCAAACAAGAACGGCAGACAGTATTTCATTACCGGACATTCAGAATATGACAGAGAGACTCTTGCAAACGAGTACAGACGTGATCTCGAAAAGGGAGTTGATATACAGCTTCCCTACAATTATTTCCCGGATGATGATCCTGATAATGTTCCGCTGTTCTCATGGAGATGTACAGCAAATCTCATGTTCTCAAACTGGCTGAATTACTGCGTATATCAGCGTACACCGTATAATCTTGATGAGCTTGAGGTTCGTAACTGGAACTGGGAGACAGATCTATAAGGAGTTTGTTATGGACGAAGAATTAAACTACAGCAATGACAAACCGGATGAAATGCCGGATGTTTCCAGTCAGCCTGAAAGCGGTCAGGGGAATTATATGCCTCCTCCACCGCAGAACGGGTATGGCAATTATCCGCCTCCGCAGAACGGTTACGGCAATTATCCCCCGCCTCAGCAGAACGGTTATGGCAACTATCCTCCACCTCCGCAGAACAGCTATGGCAATTATCCTCCGCCTCCGCAGAATGGATATGGATACCCACAGAACGGAGGATATCCCCAGCCGGCAAGGAGCATTCCGCCTTCCTCCAACAATGGCATGGCAGTTGCTGCAATGGTAACTGCGCTGGCAAATCTTATCCTTCTGAACAGCTTGCTAAGCTTCATAACGGTGCCGGTTGCGGTAATTCTTGCAATAGCTGCACTTAAGAAAAAGAAGGGCAGCAAGGTGTTTTCGTTTATCGCCATAGGAGCTTCAGTTCTGTCAGCTCTTATCTTTTCAATGTATGTTTACTATGTGGTGAATATATGGCCGGAAGCAGAGTATTTTATTGATAACCGCACTCAGATAGTTGAGGAGTACAACCGTACGGGAGAAATACCTGACCGTTTTGATAAATTCAGAGAAGGAAAGTACAAGCCTCTCTGGCGTATGCTTGGTTTCAAAAGCTTTGATGCATTTTTCGATGATGTTGCAGAGTTTGTTGATGAACTTGATAACAGCAAAAATAAGTATGAGGATAAAAAAGAGGAAAAGCGCAAGGAGCGCCCGACTTCTCCGGATGAGGGCTATGGCACCGATGAGCCAGATACAAAGGAAGATCCAACCTACGATTACGATCATAGCGGCGAGGATCTGGTAGTTCTCGGCTGAAAACAGCAGCTATATAAAGCAGGATGTCTTTTTAAAGATATCCTGCTTTTTATTTATATTCACTCAGCAGCTTTGACATATATTCCTCAGTCGAGAGCAGACCGGAGCGGTTATAGCGGTCAAGGCCGAAAAGGCAGTCGGGATCACGGGTGATATAGTTCATTCGTTCATAGCAGGTAAGAGTGACGAGGAAGCCCATTTCACGCAGCACTGGGATACTCTCCCGGGATATATGTCCGAATGGGTATGCAAATACAAACGGGATATATCCGCAGGCGTTCCTTAAACTATTCTGTGTAGTCAGGATATCCTCTGAAAGAGCCTTGCGGTATTCCTCCTCTGATTCGCCGTTAATACGGGCACAACCGTTTCTTTTCCCTGAGACAGAATGCATATCGTATGTGTGATTGCCTATCTCAGCTCTGCCGGAGTATATCAGCTCAGATATATCCTTCCATGTCAGGTAGGAGTAAGCGCTTTTATGAGGATCAGCAGCAGCCAGCGAATCGGTGAAGCGTCCGACTACAGATACTATAAAACGCATATCATACTTCTCAAATAAAGGCAGTGCCACAGAGAGATTATTATAGTGACCATCATCGA
>ERZ795051.1726-NODE-1726-length-26579-cov-5.257540_pt1 | contig 26579 bp, 19 predicted proteins | sample MGYA00375135_ERZ795051 | MGnify/ENA primary metagenome ERZ795051 (study PRJEB30180, sample SAMN05720222) | activated sludge metagenome | isolation source: Anaerobic digester | place: Japan | collected 2015-05-26 ... | reverse complement strand
ACCGCACGGAGGTCACGGCTTGATCCACGCCTTGTCGAAGAGCACCTGGGTCTGCACGCTGACCTGGAGGCCCTGGACCTTCGGGTTCCAGGCCACGCGCTCTTCGAGCGCACCCACCGACAGCGCCGGTTGCTCGGCGAGGTAGGCGTCGGCCATCAGCTTGTAGCCGGCCTTCTTCGCGTCGTTCGTCGTCGCGGCACGCACCGCAGCGAGGCCCGCGTCCATCGCCGGGGACTTGTAGCCCATGCGGTTGGAGGCCGACGTGCTCGCGAGGTTGCCGTAGAGCTGCCAGAACCCGAGGTCGTCCGAGTAGGGCGAGAAGCCCCAGCACGCCGACTCGTAGTCACGGTTGATGATGACGTCGGTCGACGGGTTGGCGATGAGCTTCGTCTCCACCGTCGCGCCGGCCGCGGGCTCCAGAATGCGGTTGGTGATGGCCCCGCGCGCCCGCCACGCCGCCGTGGTCTTGTTGCCGAACATCCAGTCGTCCTGCTCGATCGCCAGGATGCGCGCCGCGTTCGGCACGTCGAACGTCCCGATCCACTCCTGCGTCCGGTCGAAACTGGTGGGCACGTAGAACTCCGCGGAAGACACCTGCGCCGTCGCCGCGTCGTAGGCGCGGAAGTGGAACAGCGACTGCCAGATGCCGTTGTTCGGCGGCGGGATCTCCGCGAAATTCTGCCCCGTCAGGTCGAAAATCTCCAGCGACGGCGCGATCAGCGCATGCTGCACCGTGCCGGCCAGGTTGGTGGTCTGGCCCGCCAGCAGGATGCGGCGGAAGCCGGCGGGCGGCTCGGACCGCGGCGCGCGCGGTGCCGCGGCCCGGGCCTTGGCGCCGTACAGGTTGGCCTGGAACCAACCTTGGAAGGCGTTCACCGTCGCCGGAATCGGCCAGATCGTGTTGTCCGCGTTGCCCATCACGTCGTACCAGTCGAAATCCTCGTACCAGTTGTACCAGCTTCCCGGAAAATGCAGCGCGCGGTGGAACGCCTGGAACATTCCGTCCGGCGTCCCCTCCGTCCAGAAGGCCGTCATCGCCTCCAGCCGCCGCCCCGTCGGCGGATACTGGTCGTACTGCTCTTGGTCGAGATGCTGTCCCATGGCGTGCCCCAGCTCGTGGATCACCGCCAGCGGCTTTTCCTCGTCCACCAGCACGACGTTCCGGAACAGCTTGGTGTTCGCCCCGTCCGCCTTGCCCCAGCCGAAGAACACGTGCAGCGATCCGGCCGGCAGCACCGCCACCGTGAAATCCGGCGCCACGTACTCCGGATTTCCCAGGAAGGCGTCGCATACGGCATCGCGCCCGGCCAGCGCCGCCGCGATCTTGTACATCAGCGGCAGCGCGCTCACCCAGTCCGCGCTCGAATACACCGTCACCGGCGGATCCACCCGCACCTGCACCCGCTCCGCCGGAATCGGAAACATCGCCGGCAGCCGCTTCCGCAGCGCCTGCGCCACGGCATTCGCCGCCGGCGGCCCCTTGGCGAACAGCAATCCGCTCACCTTCACCGGCACCACGCTGAGCGTGAAATCGCGCGTCGGCCGCGGCAGGCCGAAGTTCAGCGTCGTCGAAACCAGCAGTGCCGGGTTCGTCGGCACCACGGCCTCGTCGAATCCGCCGCCGATCCCCGACAGGTCCGCGTACACCTCCAGCGGCATCGAGGAGGCCGAATGTCCCGGCAGCACGACGTCGAACGTCCGCCCCATCCCCTGCCAGACCCGGTTCGCGCGGCTCGCCACGACGTCGCGCGAAAGCGGCCCCGTGAACTTGGCCTCGTGCCGCCCCCCGTTGTACTCCGCGTAGACCCGCACGTTCTGGACGTTGAAATCCGAGGTCAGCAGTTCCACGCTCACCAGCGTGTCCCGCCCGACCATCATCGGCGATCCGCCGCCGTTGCCGTGGTGCACCACCGCGTTCTGTCCCGCGATCCAGCCGTTCACCCAGAATTTCGGGAACGTTTTCTTGTCTTGGCGCGTCGTCGCGCCCGTCGCCAGCGGCGCCGCGAACTGGAACCGCCCGGCGTTGTTTCCGACCACCCACGCGCCCTCGTGCGTCATGTTCCAACCCAGAAATTCGTTCTCCGGATAGCCGTGGCGGACGCCCGACGGGTCCCCGTAGTAGTTCGCCCCGATCGCGATCGGCGCCGGCAGTTCCGGCATCCCGAACTGCACGTCGAAGGCTTCCTCCCCCAGGAAGCTGTTGTTTTCGATCGTGGGGCTGGGCGTGGCCGCGGAGTGCCACGTCGGCGGATACCAGAACTCGTCGTTCGCGACGTAGATCTTGTCCAGCAGGATGCTGCCGGCGATCTTCGCCGCGGTGCGGTTGTACAGCCCGACCACCCCGGCGAATTCGCAATCCGCGAATTCCGGCTCGCCCGCGTAGATCGCCACCCCGGCGCGCAGGAAGCAGCGCTGCAGCTTCGTGCCGGCCCCCGCTTTCTGCAGGTCCAGCAGGCCCCCGAACGCCGTGTCGTCGGCCTTCAGCGTGGTGTTGACGACGGTCAAGCCGCTCTGGAAATCGCAGCGGCGCGCCGTCATCGGCCGGCTCAACCGCAGCGGCGCGCCGTCCCAAACCACGTTCTCGAAATCGAAGGTGTTGCCCGTCCGGTTGGGCGGCGACGTCCCGCTGAAGTGGATGGCGCTGTCGGCGATCGCGATGGCCCCCGTCGTCGAAGCCAGTTCCAGCCAGACGTTGCTGCTCCCCGTCAGCGTCAGCGCGCCGCATTCCGGAATCAGCGTGACGCCCCGGAGCCCGTCCAGCGCCACGCTGGGCATGGAGACCGTGACCCGCACGTCGGCCGTGCAGTCGGCCAGCGTGAAGTCGCCGTGGTAGAACGTCGCGTTGAGATTGGTCCCGCCCGTGATGCTCGATCCGCCCGTCCCGGACACAAAGGCCAGATTCACCCGTCCCGGCGCCGTGAAATGGTAGGCGTGCTCCCACAACAGGATGGCCGGCTCGACGTGGACCGCCGACCCGATCGCGACGTTCCCGTACACGTCGACGTAGGCGCTCGGCGAACCCTTGGCCACCGCCGCGTCCTCGATCGTCAGCGTGAAATCCGCCGGCACCGTCACCACGCTCATCACCGTGCCCGTGCCGGAAACGGTTTCATCGTACAGCAACGTGCCGTTGAGCTTCCGCCCGTCCAGTTCGACCGCCGCGCCCCCCAGGCTCTGCCATTCTTCGATGGTTTGCCCCGGATGCTCGGGATCCGGAACCCGGACGCGCTGGCGGATTTCATAGGTGTGCGTGCCCGCATCCAGATCGCCATCCCGCCGTTGCCCGCCGATGGACGTGCCGCCCGACGCCAGCGTCGTCCATTCGGTTCCGCCCGGCCGCTGCACCCGCAGTTCCACCGCCAGCGCGGCCGGATTGCTGTATCCGTAGAGCACGTGGGCCACCCGCTGGCCGTAGAAGGGAATTTGCAGGCCTTGGCCCGGAGCGGAGATGGCTCCGCACAAGACCGCCCAGCCGATGGCCAGCCACCGGCCGGTCCTTCCCCGTCCGCCCGCATGCCGCCTGCCGGTTGCGCTCATGGCCGTTGTTCTGCCCCTTGCCGGATTCCGCCTGCCGGTTTCTCCACCCGGAATCATCGGCTTCTCCGCCCGCGACGCGCAAGCCCGCAATGGTTATTTTTTCGAAACGAAGTCCCCCGCCCGCACCCCCCGGCCGCTTCACAGCATGCCGGAAAACCGTTCGCGCAGCTTGTCGACGTGGGAACCTTCCCAGTAGATCTTGCCGCAGCCGGGACAGCGGTAGAACTTGTCGAAGTATTTCTTCGTCTTGGGCTCCAGCCGGTCGGCGACCGCCTCTTTCGCGACGGGTTCGATCCGCCCGTTGCAGTCCGCGCAGCGCGAGAACGGCCGGATCAGACCGGCCAGGTCGAACCGCCGCACCACCTCGTCCACCTGCCGCCGCGGCCAGACCGACCGCACCCAGTAGCCGTGCGTCACCGCCTTGGCGTGCAGCAGCCGCCGGTCGCGCGTCAGCACGATGCGTCCCTGCGCTTCGGAAATCGCCGCGATCTCGTCGTCGGCGTAGGCGTTGGAAAACAGCGCGTCGAATCCCAGCAGCCGCAGCAGCCGCGCCAGCCGGCCCAGATTGACGTCCACCACGAACGCGATCTTCCGCAGCGGTTTTTCCCGCAACTTCACGGCCGGCGACACGTCGAAACTCTCGAAAACGGGATACACCGCCACCCGGTCGCCGTCCTGCAGCCGGTAGTCGAAGCCGACGGACTCCCCGTTGACGACGATCAGCTCGACCTCCACGTGCGGCACGCCCAGCGCTTCGATCGGATCCTTGATGCCGGGATGCCCGTTGAACCGATAGGCCACCGTCCGCTGGCGCTGCTCGGGCCTGAGGAAATCGTTCAGCTCCTCGTAGAAGCGGAATTCGGCCGCGAACGGAAACTCGCGCTGTTCTTTCCGCCGCGGGTGCTTCATGGCCGCTTCCCCGCCTTCAGGCCAGGCCGCGCGCCTTCTTGATCGCCGCGTAGGCGGCGTTGACGCGCTGGAATTTCTCCGTCGCCGCCTTCTGGAACTCGGCGCCGAGATGCGCCACCTTGTCGGGATGGTGCTTCATCGACATCCGGCGGTATGCCCGGCGCACCTCGTCGTCGGAGGCGTTCGGCGAAATTTCCAGCACGCGGTAGTCCGCGTTCGCATCGGCCTTCGGCGCGAACATCGCCGCGATGGACCGCACGTCCGCGCCGTGCAGGCCCAGATCGGAGGCCAGCCGCGCCAGCAGCCGGTCTTCCGCCGGATGCAGCTCGCCGTCGGCGTGGGCGATGCTGAACAGGAAATGCAGCAGCGCCAGCCGCTGGGAATAGTTCATGTTCCGCTGGATCTGCGCGCAGATCGGCCCGAGCGGGATGTCGCGCGCCAGCAGATCGCGCAGCATCCGCAGCGCTTCCTGCGCGGTTTCCTTCCCGAACTGCTGCGCGAAAAACGCCTTCACCACGTCGAGTTCGGATTTCGTCGCGCGCCCGTCGGCCTTCATCATCGCCGCCGTCAGCGCCAGCAGGCTGGCGATGAACCCGTTGCGCGCCGCTTCGGGTCCGGCCTGCGGCTCGGCGCCGCCCGGCGCGCGCCCCGCGCTTTCGCGCTGCGCCGCGTTGAACAGCGATCCCGCCGCGTAGCCGAACAAGCCGCCCAGCGGCCCGAAAAACGCCCAGCCGAGGGCTCCCGTGATCCAGGGACTCACCATGTCATGCCTCCGCTTCGGCGGGATCGCCCGCCAGCGCCAACAGGATCAGTTCCACGAGAAATCGCTTCCAGCGGCGGAATCCCGCGGCGTCGCCGCTGACCCGCCACGCCTGGGCGGCGATCTGCCGCAAGCCGGGCAATTGCTCCAGCGCGCGCGCGACGTCCGCCCCATAGGCCGCCTGCTCGCGCCGGCGGAAGCGGCGGAACAGCGCTCGGCCCAGCGGGCGCAACACCCCCAGCCACAGGGCCAGCACGACCACCACGCGTACCACCACGCGCAGCCCCTGGCTCCAGCTCCCCGGCCCCGGCGCCAGCCACGTCGTCGCCAGCAGCAGCAGCGCCAGCACCGCGCCCGCGCGGAACGGGGTGCGTTGCCACCAGCGTTTGCGCGCCGAAACGCGCGGCAGAACCGGCGCCGCCTCCGCCGCGGCCCGCGGCCCGGGCCGCGGCCGATCCAAGGCCCGGCCGATTTCGCCGGGAATGGCCCCGGCCAGCCAGCCGGTGATCAGGCCGGCCAGGGTGTAGTAGCCCAGGTAGACGGCCAGGAACCAGCCGGTCGGCGACAGTTCGCCCGGCCCGCTGCCCATTTTTTCCAGGATCCAGCGGCCGACCGCATCCACGGAATCCCAGAGCGAACGGCCGTAGAGCAAACTCATCACCACCAGTTTCTGGACGGCGCCCTGCCACAGCGCCAGCAGTCCCAGCAGCAAGGCGCCAAGCCGCAGCGAAGGCAGCAGCCCGAACAGGATCGCGCCGGCCAACCCCTGGAAGGAAACCGCCACGTAGGCGGGCAAGGGCGTGTGCGGACTGGCTGCCGCCTTGACCAGCACCACCACCACCGTCGCTTTCAGAAGCGCCTTGAACGGCCGCTCCGCGAAAAACGCGATCAACGCGATCAGCACGACCGCCGTGGAACCGATCACGACACCGGTGAACGGCACGCGCAACGCGTGGATGAAGCCGCCCAACCCGGCTTCGTTGAGCGCCCAGAGGGCCGTGAGCCGCTCCACCGCCCGGTCGCGGTCCAGTCCGCTCCGCTCCGCCGGCTTCATCGCGGCGCGGTCTCCCACGTCAGCACGGCCCACGTGAACTCGTGCCGATAACGGGTTTTCCCTTCCGGAGTGCGCGGCAACGCCCGGAAGTAGGCCGCCAGCCGCCGCTCCTCGGCCGGCGTCAGGGAACCGAGGCGCCAGCGGATGCCGTCGATGAAGGGCTCCGGCGCGTCGTAGTCTAGGCCGCCGACGGTGTGCAGGAAGCCGACGCTGGCGCGGAATCCCATCTGGTACAGGACGTTCACGGCGTAGACGTAGCCGGGCCGCGGAACGACGGCGCGGCGGAGCGTCCGGTACACGTCGGCGCTCAGGAAGGTGGGACCGGCGTGCATCGTCAGGCAGCACCGGCGGCGGGCATGCGCGGTCATTTTCTTCAGCGCGGCGCGCAGGTCGTCCACGTCCATCGCCCGGGAACAGAGGACGAGATCCGCGCGCGGGACGCGCGTCCAGTCGTCGGTCCAGGCGCGCCGATGGACGACGACGTTGCGCACGCCTTCGGCGCGGGCGTTGGCCCGCAGCAGGCGGAGCATCTCCGCGGAGAAGTCCAGGGCGTGGACGCGGCGGACGCGGCGCGCGAGCGGCAGGGCCAGGTTGCCGCTGCCGCAACCGACGTCGAGCACCGTCTCCACGCCGTCGAGGTCGAGGCGCGCCAGCAACTGGCGCGCATAGTCGCTGCCCTTCTCGTTGCGGCTGCGCGCTTCGGCCCGCCGGTCCCAGTCCGCGCGCGAGCGCGGGCCGAACGACGACCGCCGGCGCTGCTGCCGGTACAGCCCGTTGAAGTCGATATCCAAAATGGGATCTTTGCCGAGCATCGTCCACTGGACCTTCGCGGCCTACCTTCGCGCAGTTTGCGGCGGGCGTCAAAAAGATTCCGCCCCGCGCCGCCGGCCGCCACCGTTATATCCAATTGGATATAACAGAATTGACTCCGCCGCGGCCCGCCCTATAGTACGAACATGCCTTGTTCCGTCCATAGGGCCCGCGGTCCGGCGGGCTTCAGCCTGGTCGAACGGCTGGCCTGCCAGCCGAAGCCTTGGCGGAGGCAAGTTCGGGCAGGGTTTACCCTGGTCGAACTGCTGGTGGTCGTCGCCGTCCTGGCGCTGCTGGCCGCGATCCTGACGCCGTTCTTCCGCAAGGGCGTCGCCTTGGCCCAGGAAGCCGCCTGCAAGTCCAACCTGCGCAACTGGGGCATCGGCATGCTGGCCTATGCCGCCGACCACAAGGGTTTCCTGCCGCATCCCGACGGGCAGGAGCGGGAGGTCCGGGGAACCGACCAAGGCCTGCATGGCTGGATGGACGTGGTGCCGCCCTATCTGGGCGCACGGCCCTGGCGCGACCATCCCGACGGCCGGAAGCCCACCCGCGGCATCTGGCAATGCCCCGCCGCGCATCTGATCCCCGACGCCCACTACAGCTATTCCCCCGAAAGCCAAGGCTATTTCAGCTACGCGATGAATTCCTATCTCGCCCACGATTTCAGCTTCGGCCTGCCGTGGAACGTCGAGCCCCAGGCCAGTTTCCTGTTTCTCGGCAAGGCCATGGCCCCCGCCCGCACCATCCTCATGTTCGAGCAGACGCTCGACCCCAGCCAAGGCAACAACCAGGCCGGCGGCCTCGGCTCGGCCGGCCGCTACGGCGGCGAAGACGCCCGCGCCCTCACCGAGCGCCACGCCCACCTCTTCGGCGGTCTCGGCGGCAACGTGCTCTATCTCGATGGCCACGTCGCCTGGCGCAACGATCTCTGGGACGACAAACTCAAGAACCCCCGCATTCCCGCGCGCGGCGACCTGACTTGGTTCCCCTATATATATTGAAAGCAAGGAGCGCTCCCATGACCCCCGTTTCGTTCCACCCCCGTGCCTTCCGCTGGCCGGCCCTGATCTTCCTCGCCGGCCTGTGGGCCGCCCCGATCGCAACCCGCGCCGACGACGTCCGGTTGCCGATCGACGTCGATACCTACGTGGACAGCGCCGGACCCGTCACCAATTTCGGCGCCGCCATCAACGTCAAGGTGCTCATCAACAGCAACGGCTCCGCCGGCCGCGGCTTGTTCCGGCTCCCGGCCGAACTCGGTCAGTACGCCACCGGCAAACTCGCCCAAGTCCAGGTCTGCTTCTACGTGTTCAGCGACCAAACCGCCGGCCGCGCCATCCGGCTGTATCCCCTGACGCGCCCCTTCGTCGAAGGCACGGGCGCCCTGCCCGCCGACGGCGCCACGTGGAACACCTGCGACGGCTCCAACGCCTGGACGGCGGCCGGCGGCGATTTCGACGCCAACTTCCCCGTCGTGGGCGAGGCCGGCGGCGACGGATTTTTCCGCTGGGACGTCACCGCGCTGCTGGCGCAGCCTTCCGCCCGCAGCAATCTCCTGGCCAACGGCGCGCTGCTGCAGATCGAAGAAACCCCGCTCCCGCCCAGCGGCACGCCCCGCGCGCCGTTTACCAGTTCGGAAGGCGCCGTCGCCGCGCAAAGGCCGTACGTCCGCGTCGTTTTTGCCGCGCCGCTGTCGTTCGCCATCGCCGACGACGCCTATCTGGACAGCCGCGCCGAAAACGTCGCGCGGAACTACGGCGCCGCCACCACCGTCAAGACGCTGGTCAACAGCAGCGATGCCTCCGTCTGCCGCGGGCTGTTCCGGCTGCCGCCGGAAGTCGGCTTGTACGACCCCGCCGACGTCGTTTCCGCCAAGGTGTTCTTCTACGTCTGGCAGGACAACACCGCCGACCGCAACGTCACTCTCTACCCGCTGACGCGGTCCTTTGCGGAAGGCACCGGCGACGGCGCCGCGCCCGCCGACGGCGCCACCTGGCTCACGGCCGACGGCACCAACGCCTGGACCGCGCCCGGCGGCGATTTCGACGCCGCTTTCCCCGTCGTCGGCGTCAAGGAAGACGTCCTCGACGAATCCCAGCACGACCGTTTCTTCAGTTGGGACGTTGCGCCGCTGCTGGCGAATCCCGCCGCCCGCAGCAACTTGCTGGCCCACGGGGCGCTGCTGATGATCGATGAAACGCCCGTGCCCGTCACCGGCATGCCCCGCGCGCCGTTCACCAGCTCCGACGATTTGTCCTATGCGCCCGCCTACCGGCCGCGCGTGGACGTGAAGGTCGCCGTGCGCGCGCCCGCAGTTCCCCAAATCGCCGTCGCCGACGGCAACGTGACCGTCCGTCTCGCCAACTGCACCCCGCTGGTCGCCTGCCGGATCGAACGGACCCTGGACCTGATGCGGCCCGACGGCTGGACGTTCGTGACCAACCTGGTTCCGGCCGGCGCCGAAACCGATTGGATGGAAAGCCTGCCCGCGGATGGAACCAACGCGTTCTATCGCGTCGCGGTCGTGCCGTGAGATCAGCCTACGGCTTCAGCATCCGGCACAGGCGCTTCAGTTCGGCGGCGCCGACGGCCTGGCTCTTTTCATAGATGGTCCGGTAGAGCGCCAGCGCCTTTTTCCCCGCCGGGGACAGCCGCGAGCCGCCGCCCTGCTTTCCGCCGGTGACCGAGACCACCAGCGGCTGCCGGAAACAGGAATTCATCGCCTCGATCAGTTCCCAGGCGCGCTTGTAGCTCATTTTCATTTTGCGGGCGGCCTCGCTGATCGAGTGTTCCGCCGCGATCAACTCCAGCAGGCGGGCTTTGCCAGGACCGAGCGTGGCGCAGATGATCCGCAGGTGCGGCAGGCGCTCCGGCGTGCCGAACCGATCCTTACGCGTTGGTCTGATCTTGCCCATGTTTCCTCGCTGCGAATCCGGGATTTGTCCACTATCGCATTCCGCCGCTTTTCCGCACAACGGAAAACCTCAGGCGCCGAACCAGGCGGCGATCTGCGCCGGCAAGGCGGCGCGGTTGGCGGCAGTCGCATCCACCCGCCGGGTCACGCGTTCGCGGCCGATCGCCTCCAGCCAGCGGTCCAAGGCCCGTTGCTGGATCACCGCCAGCACCGGCGCATCCCCGCGGAACAGCCGCACCACCGCTTCCGGGAAGCCGTCCGCATCCAGTTCGATCAGGCCGAGTTCGTCGATGACCACGGGCCGCCCCGTTGCGGCCTCCGCCAGGCTGGCCACCGCGAGCCGGGAGAAATTCGCGCGGTCCAGTTCGTAGGGAACCGCGTCCCCTGCCGCCGGCATCCGCTGCGCCATGAGGTGCCGCTCGCCGCCCCAGGTCTCGAAATACAGATGCCGCGCCCCCCGCCCGGCCCCGTCCCAATGCGTGCGGAATCCGCCGGGTCGCTCCCAGCCCAGCCGCTGCATGGCCGCGCGCACGACGGTGCTCTTTCCGGAACCGATTTCGCCGCTCAAGACGATTTTCACTGACGCGGTCACGTCAGGCCTCCCGCCCGTTCTTTTTCCGGCCCCCGGCCAGCTGCCGCAGACGCTTGTCGATCTCGGCCAGCCGCTCGTCCGCGCCGTGCTTGTGCAGGCGGATATGCTTGCCGTTCACCAGATGGAATTCGTCCCGCCCCTTGCCCAGCAACAGCCGGTCGCCGTCCGTCGCTACGCTCTTCAGCCCCAGCCCCGCCGCCAGGATCCGCAGCCGCGCGATCGCCAAGAGCCGCTTCGTCGCCGCCGGCAAAGGCCCGAATCGGTCGCGGAATTCTTCGGCGAGGGCGTCCACTTCGCTCTCGAACGAAATCCCCGCGATCTTCCGGTACATGCCGATCCGCTGGCTCTCGTCCTCGACGTACGCCCGCGGAATCACCGCCGCGTTTTCCTCGCGCTCCGGATCGGGCGTCAGGTCCAGGAAGTCCAAATGCACCGCCACCTCGATGATCGGCCGCTCGGCCTCGCCCTTCAGCCGCGCCACGGTCCGGTTCAGCAACTGGCAGTACAGGTCGAAGCCCACCGCCGCGATGTGCCCGCTCTGCGCCGCGCCCAGCACGTTGCCCGCGCCGCGGATTTCCAGGTCGCGCAGCGCCAGCTTGAACCCCGCCCCCAGGCTCGTATGCCGCTTGATCGCGCTGATGCGCCGCCGCGCCGTATTGAACAGCGCCCCGTGCCGCGGCAGCAGCAGATAGGCATAGGCCTGCTGCTTGCTCCGCCCCACCCGCCCCCGCAGCTGGTACAGGTCCGCCATCCCGAACCGGTCCGCCCGGTCGATCAGGATCGTGTTCACGTTCGGGATGTCCACGCCGCTCTCGATGATCGTCGTGCACAGCAGCACGTCGTATTCCCGCCGCACGAACCGGTGCATCACGGCCGCCAGCGTCTTCTCCGTCATCCGCCCGTGGCCCACCCCGACCCGGATGCCCGGCAGCAGCCGCTCGAGCCGCTCTTTCATCCATTGGATGGTCTGGATGCGGTTGTGCAGCACGAACACCTGCCCGCCGCGGTTCACCTCCCGCAGCACCGCCTCCTTCACCAGTTCATCGCTGTCCTGCGCGATGTAGGTCTCGATCGCCAGCCGTTCGCGCGGGGGCGTCTGGATCAGGCTCATGTCCCGCGCCCCCGTCAGGCTCAGGTACAGCGTCCGCGGAATCGGCGTGGCCGACAGCGTCAGCACGTCCACCATCTCGCGCATGCGCTTGAGGTGTTCCTTCGCCGCCACCCCGAAGCGCTGCTCTTCGTCGATGATCACCAACCCCAGATCCGCGAACTTCACGTCGCGCTGCAGCAGGCGGTGCGTGCCGATCAGCACGTCCACCTTCTTCTGCGCCGCCCGCGCCAGCACCGCCGCCTGCTCGGCTTTCGTCCGGAACCGGCTCACCATCTCGACCGCCACCGGAAACCGCCCCATGCGCTCCAGGAAGGTCTCGTAGTGCTGCTGCGCCAGCACCGTCGTCGGCACCAGCACCGCCACCTGCTTGCCGTCCATCACTGCCTTGAACGCGGCGCGCATCGCGACCTCGGTTTTGCCGTAGCCCACGTCGCCGCAGATCAGGCGGTCCATCGGCCGCTTGGATTCCATGTCGCGCTTGACGTCGGCGATGGCCCGCAACTGGTCGTCGGTCTCGGCGTACGGAAACGCCTGTTCGAAATCGAACTGCCACGGGGTGTCCTTCGCAAAGGCATGCCCGTCGAGCGCCGCCCTCCGCGCCTGGGTCTCCAGCATCTGCGCCGCCAGATCGCTCGCCGCCCGCTCGGCCGCGATCTTTTCCTTCAGCCAGCGCTTGCCGCCGATCGCGTGCAGTTGCGGCTTGGTCCGCCCCACGCCGACGTAACGGCTCAGCAGGTGGGTCTGGCTCGTGGGCACATACAGCCGCGCGTTCTCGGCGTATTCCACCGCCAGCGCTTCCTGCAACTGCCCATCGAACACGATTTCGTAGAGCCCCAGGTATTTCCCGATGCCGTGGTCGACGTGCACCACCAGCTCGCCCGGCCGCAGGTCGGTCCAGTCCGTCAGCCGTTCGCCCGTCGCGTCGCGCGCCGCGGACCCGCCCGCCGTCTTGCGGCGCGCGGGCAGCGCCCGCCGCGTGCCGTAGAAATCGGCCTCGGCCACCGCCATCCATTTCGCGCCCGGCAGCTCGAAGCCGCCGCTCAGCGCGCCCAGCCGCGTCGCGAATCCCGCCGGCGTCCCGTACGCCGCCGCGAACCGCTTGGCGCCCGCTTCCGTGTGGAAAAACAATTCGATCTTCCAGCCGTCCGCCGCGCGCGCGGCCAGCTCGGCGTGCCATTTTCGGCGCTCGCGCTCGAGCACGTCCGGCGGCACCGCCCGCGCCGACAGCGCCGCGAGCCCCTCGCACGGCCGCGCGCCCAGATCCCGCGCCGCGTCGCCGCCGCCCGCGTCGAGCTGCCCCCCGCCCGCGAATTTCCGCGCCAGTTCCAGCCGCCAGTTCGCGAAGTCGCGCTCGGGCGAACCTTCCGCCCCGCCGCGACCCGCCAGCTCCGCGCTCATCGCGTAGTGGTGCAGGATCGCGTCCGGATCGAGCCACAGGAACGAGGCGTCCGCCGGTAAGTATTCCGTCGGCGCGACCGCCGCGCCGTCCGGCGCCGCGTCCGTCGCCGGCGGAATGGACAGTTCCTTGATCGCCTCGCGCGACCGCTGCTCGGCCGGATCGAAGCGCCGCAGGCTTTCCAAGGCGTCGCCGAAGAATTCCAGCCGCGCCGGCCAGTCTTCCGTCAACGGCCACACGTCCAGCAATCCGCCGCGGCGCGACGCCTGTCCTTTCGCCAGCACTTCGACTTCGAATTCGTACCCCGCCGCCGCCAGGCGCTCGCACAGCGCATCCAGATCGTATTCCTGGCCGACCGCCACGCGCTCGCTGCCCTGCCGCATCCGGTCCGGCGCCGCCACCGGTTCCAGCAGCGCCTGCACGCAGGTCGCCACGATGCCCCGCCCCTTCCACGCCAAGCACCGCTGCAGGGTTTTCAGCCGCTCGCCGCTGACGTCGGGCGACGGCTGCCCCGACGCCAGCTTCGACGCCTCCACGTTCAGCGCCGGCAGCTTCGCGGCGGATTCCCCCGCGCCCAGCGTCTGCAAATCCTGCCAGAGCAATTCCAGCGCCAGCGAGCTTTCCGCCACGACCACCAGCGGCCCCGTCGCCGCGCGCGACGCCGCCAGCGCCAGCCACGCCCGCGCCGCGTCCTCCACCTCCTGCACGCGCCCCGCCCCGCCCGGCGTGAAAACTTCCTTCAAATACCCGCGGTCCGCCGGCCCCGGCGGCGGCAAGTTGAATTTCGCCTGCTCCGCGGACTCGCCCATGGCCTCAGCCCAGATACCGACCCCCGCGCCCGCCGGTTTCTTTGCCGTCGCGGAGCGTCGCCGTGCCGTTCACCCAGACCGCCGAAATCCCCGCGCAGAACTGGTGCGGCTTTTCGTAGGTCGCCAAATCCCGGAACGTCTTCGGATCGAGCGCCACGACGTCCGCGAAAGCGCCGACGAGCAGCACGCCGCGGTCTTTCAGGCGGAAATGCTCCGCCGGCAGGCTCGTCATCTTGCGCACCGCTTCGCCGACGCCCACCGTCTTGCCGTCCAGCGTCGCGCGCAGAAACCGCCCGAACGTGCCGTAGGCGCGCGGATGCGGATGGTCGTGGCTCAACGGCCCGGTCGGCGACCGGATCGAGGCGTCGGAACCGATCATCGTCCACGGCTCGGCCAGGATGCGCCATAGGTTGTCTTCGCTCATCCCGAAGAAGATGCCGCCCGTGAACAGCTCGTCCGTCTCCATGAAGCGCAGCGCCGCGTCCAGCGGATGCAGCTTCCATGCCTCCGCCGCCAGCGCGATGGGTTTGCCCGCGAACGGCGCGTTGTCCGGATGGCGCACGCTGCCCACCCACACGTTCTCCCAATACTTCTCGTCCCGCGCCGCGGCCATCTCCGCGCGGATCTTCGCTCGCTCCGCCGGATCGCGCAGGCGCGCCAGGATCGCCTCGCGTCCGCCCTGCGCCGCCCAGGTCGGCAAAATGACGTCCAGATCCGTGCACGACGCGGTGTATGGATACCGATCCGAGGCCACTTCGATGCCCGCCGCCTGTGCCGCGCGGATTTTCTCCAGCGCGGCATCGAGTTTGCCCCAGTTCGCCCGCCCCGCCGTCTTCAGATGCGAAATCTGCAGTCGCACGCCGCTGGCGCGCGCGACGTCCAAGGCTTCCTCGATGGCTTCCAGCAACGCACCGCCCTCGCTGCGCATGTGCGTGGCGTAGATGCCCCCGTGCCGCGCCACCACCTTCGCCAGCGCCTGGATTTCTTCCGGCTGAGCGTACATCGCCGGCGCATAGACCAGCCCCGTGCTCAATCCCGCGCCACCTTCTTCCAGCGCCTGTTCCAGCAGCTTCGCCATCCGCGCGATTTCGTCCTTCGTCGCCGCCCGCGGTTCGATCCCCATGACCGCCGCGCGGACCGCGCGGTGCCCGATCAGCATCGCCGAATTCACCGCCGGCTTCTGCGCGTCCAGCAGGGAGCGATATTCCGCCACGGAACGCCAATCACCGGGATATTTCTGCCTCAGCCAGTCCGACGGCATCGTGTAGCCCGGCCATCTCGGCGCGGCGCTCGCGCCGCAGTTGCCCGTGATCTCCGTCGTCACGCCCTGCCGGATCTTCGACGGCGCGCCCGGTTCGATCAGCAGGTACGCATCCGAATGCGTGTGCACGTCGATGAAGCCCGGACACACCAGCAGCCCCGTCGCGTCGAATTCGTTGGCTGCCTGCGCCCGCGCCAGATCCCCCACCGCCGCGATGCGGTCGCCCGCGAGCCCGACGTCGGCCCGCACGCCTGCGCCGCCGAGCCCGTCCACCACGGTCCCGCCGCGCAAAATCCAATCGAACCGGTCCGAATTCATCCCCGCCACGCTACCACGTCCGCCCCCCGGCGTCACGCCCGCGGCCCCGCAAGTGCGGAAACGAAACCCGCAAGCCGGGAAAAGTGTTCATTTGCGTTTTCAGGCACAACCTTCCGTACATGGGCGCCGCATGCCGCGGCGCCCCGCACCAGGAGAAACTATGAAAACGAAACGAATCGTGATGGCGTTGGCAGGCATGGTGGGCACGATGGCGCAGGCCGCGCCGCCCGGACTGCTCGCCCCCGTCGCCGTGGAAGACCTCCCCGCCCGCCGCGTGGCGTACGTCGAACAAATCGGCAACTTCCAGAACAATCCCGGCATCTACGACATCCTGCTCCAAAAACTGCTCGACTGGGCGCTGCCCGCCAAACTCTGGGATTTCCCCGCCAAGACCTTGATCGCCTGCATCTATCCCGACGACCCCGCGTCCACGCCTCCGGGACAACAGCGTCTGTGGTTCGGCATCACGATCCCCGCCGACGCGGTTCCGCCGGCCGGCATCCAGGTCCTGACGCTGCCCGCCGGCCCCCATGCCGTCGGCCGGTTCGCGATTCCGTCCGACCAGTTCGGCGCGGCCTGGGGCTACCTCTACGGCGAATGGATTCCCAAAAGTAGCCATGCCCCCGCCGGCCTCGCCTACGAACTCCAGAAGAACGACTCGTCCGAAGATCCGGAGCAGAAACATCTCGTCGACATTTGCATCCCCGTGCAAAAACTCCCCGCGCCCTGATCCTTGCCTCGGGATACGGCAGATTCGCGCGCCCGCCGGCGAATCTGCCACAGGCCCATCCCGTCTTGATTCAAACGGCCCGCATGCCTATCCTTTGCGAAGTCGGATGCTCAGCGGCATCTGCCCCGAAAGGAACCGCATGAAACGAATCGCCTGGATGCTGATCGCCCTCGCCGGCTTCGCGGCCGCGGCGCAAGCCGAGGAATTGAACAAGTTTTCCATCGCCCCCCGCGACGCCACGTCCGTGAAAGTCGTTCTGGCCCAGCAGGCGAAACCGGCCCTCGAAATCGTCCTGACCGCCGGCAAAGCCGGAGAAATGGCGAATTTCACGCAAGCCAACCTGGGCAGTACCATCGCCTTCGAAATCGCCGGCGAAACCGTCTCCACTCCGCTGGTCAATGCCCCGATCTCCGGCGGCGAACTGACGATCGAGCTGGACGATGCCGATACCGCCCTGCGCCTCGCGAAAAAACTGATGGTGGAGTAAGCACCGCCCCAAAAAAGGGCACCGTGAAAACGGCGCCCTTTTTCAGCCGGCGAATCCGCCGCTTATTTCTTCGCCGCCGCGAACCGCGCGGCGACTTCGGGCCAGTTGACCAGGTTCCAGAACGCGGCGATGTAGTCCGCGCGCTTGTTCTGGTACTTCAGGTAGTAGGCGTGTTCCCACACGTCCAGGCCCAGCAGCGGCGTGCCGCGCTTCTCGGCGACGTCCATCAGCGGGTTGTCCTGGTTCGGCGTGGAACTCACGAACAGCTTGCCGTCGGCGTCCGCGACCAGCCAGGCCCAGCCGCTGCCGAACCGACCGACCGCCGCCGCGTCGAACTGCTTCTTGAATTCGTCGAACGAGCCGAACGCCTTTTCGATCGCCGCCAGCAAGTCGCCGTCCGGCTGGCCGCCGCCCTGCGGCGACAGGCTCTTCCAGAACAGCGCGTGGTTCCAATGCCCGCCGCCGTTGTTGCGCACCGTGACCGGCAACTGGCTCATCTTGGCGAACAACGCTTCCAGCGACTGGCCTTCCAGCTCCGTGCCCGCCACCGCCTTCGTCAGGTTGTTGAAGTAGGTCTGGTGGTGCCGCGAGTAGTGGATTTCCATCGTCTGCGCGTCGATGTACGGCTCCAAGGCGTCGTAGGCATACGGCAACGGTTCGAAAACCAACGCCGGCGCGCCCTGGCCGGAAGCCGTCGCCGCCAGACCCAAAACCGCGAATCCAATCAATCCATTCATGTTTATGTTCATCTTCTGGTCTCCTGTCTCTGTCCTGTCTCGGACAGGTCACAATACCCCCGATTTCCGGATATGCAAGCAAGTTGCTAGAATATAATGATAATCGAATCTAATATCATTGATGGAGAACTAGATGCGATCATTCCGGATTTGAAAATCCTGCAAATCCTGGAAAATCCTGTAAATCCTGTCTAAAGGATTTCCTAGATAAACAGCGTCGGTCCGCTTTCCTTGGCGCGCGCGATGAAGGTGGCGACGCCGGCGACTTCGTCGACGTCGATCAGTTCTTCGCGGGTGATGCCCATGACGCCCATGGCCATGTCGCAGGCGATGAACTTCACGCCCATGGCCCGCGCGTTCTGGAGCATCTCCGGCAACGACGCCACGTTCTGGCTGGCCATCACGTATTTCATCATCGCTGTGCCCATGCCCGCCATGTGCATCTTGGAGAGCGCCAGCTTCGTCGCGCCCTTGGGCAGCATCCACCCGAACATCGCGCTCAGCAGGCTCTTCTTGACCTGCGGCCCCGGATTCTTCCGCAGCACGCTCAGGCCCCAGAAGGTGAAGAAGATGCTGACCTGCATCCCCGCCGCCGCCATGCCCGTCGCGATGATCAGCGCGGCCAGCGCCTTGTCGAGATCGTTGCTGAACAGCACCATCGCGCCGGAATTGCCGCCGCCCGCCGCGCCCGTACACGGCAACGGCGAACCCTTGCGGACGATCGCTTCGAGGTGCCCGTCCTTCTGCGCGATCTTCACGACCTTGTGGCCGCAGCTCGCCGCCCAGTTCGCCAGGTCCGGCGCGAAACCCGGCGCGGCCAGCACTTTGATCGTGGCCCCTTCGCCGAGGCCGTCGAGATCCTTCTTGATGCGCACCACGGGACCGGGGCATTGCAGCGCCCGCACGTCCACGACGGTCTTCGGCTCCTCTTCGTCTCCCGCCAGGCTCGGCCCGCCCTCGCTGCCCGTCGTGGCCAGTTCGATCTGCTCGTCGGTGGGCATCCACTTCTCGGGCTGGTACTGCTTCCAGGTCAGGTAGCCGCCCGACAGGTTGGCCGCGTCGTAGCCCAGTTGCTTCAGGATGCGCTCGGCGACGTAGCCGCGCAGGCCGACCTGGCAGAACACGACGATCTTGCGGTCCTTCGGCAGCTCGAACGCGCGCGCGCGCAACTGGTGCAGCGGAATATTCACCGCGCCCTTGAGCGTGCCCTGCGCGACCTCGGCCGGCTCGCGCACGTCGAGCAGCCGCGCGCCGTCCGGCAGCGCGTCGGCGTGGGCCAGCGTCGTCACGCCGTCGAGCGCGTTCGTGGCGATCATGCCCGCCACGGTGATGGGATCCTTGGCCGAGCTGAACGGCGGGGCATAGCACAGCTCCAGCTCCGCGAGCTGGCGCACGTCCATCCCCGCGCGCATCGCCGTCGCCAGCACGTCCGCGCGCTTGTCCGCGCCTTCGGCCCCGATGACCTGCCCGCCGTAGATTTTCCCGTCGTCGCCGAACAGCAGCTTGATATGCAGCGTCGTCGCGCCCGGATAGTAGCCCGCGTGCGAACCAGCGTGCAGATAGACCTTCTGGTATTTCTTGCCCATCGCCTTCAGCCGGGCTTCCGTGTGGCCGCAACTGGCGGCCGTCAGCTTGCCGACCTTCACCACCGAGGCGCCGAAAGTGCCCTCGTAGCGCCGGCCGCGGCCGAGGACGTTGTCCGCCGCGATGCGACCCTGCCGGTTCGCCGGGCCCGCCAGCGGCACCGCCGTCTGCGCGCCGAAGACCGGATCGACCACTTCCACGACGTCGCCCACGGCGAAGACGTCCGGATCCTTGGTTTGCATCCGCGCATCGACGACGATATGCCCCTTGGGCCCCGTCTCCAGCCCCGCGTGCTTCGCCAGCGCGGAATTGGGTTTCACGCCCACGCACAGCGCCACCACGTCCGCCGTCCACGACCGCCCGTCCTTGACCGTCGCCGTCACTCCGCCGCCGGCGGCCGGCGCGAACGCCGACACCGTCGCGCCCAGTTCGACGACGATCCCCGCCAGCCGCAGCTCTTCCGCCAGCAGCGAGCTCATTTCCTCGTCCATCGTCGGCAGCAGCTGCCGGCCCATTTCCAGGAGCGTCACGTCCAGCCCGCGGTGCCGCAGGCTCTCGGCCAGTTCCATGCCCACGAACCCGCCGCCGACCACGATCGCGCGCTTGGCGCCCGCGTCGAGCTTCTTGGCGATGCGGTCCATGTCCTCGAGCGTCCACAGCGGCAGCACTTCGGGCAGATCGATGCCCGGCAGCTTCAGCTGGATCGGCGAGGAACCCGTCGCGATCACCAGCTTGTCGTAGCGCTCCTCGCTCTCCGCCCCGGTCTGGCGGTTCAGGATCTTGACCGTCTTCTTCGCGCGGTCGATGGCGGTCACCTCGTGGTTCACGCGCACGTCCACGTTGAAGCGCTTGCGGAAATTCTCCGGCGTCATCACCAGCAGCCAGCTCCGCTCGGGAATGATCTTGCCGAGGTGGTAGGGCAGCCCGCAGTTGGCGTAGGACATGTGCGGGCCCTTCTCCAGCAGGACGATTTCCGCCTGCTCGTCCAGCCGCCGCAACCGCGCCGCCGCGCTCGCCCCGCCCGCCACGCCGCCGATGATGATCGTTTTCATTCCAAATCCTTTCGGGTAAATCGGTTTCCACGGTACCACGCCTCCGGGCCGATTGCCAATCCCGGGCCTGCCGGGCGGGGGGTCTGGCCGTTCCCATCGCAATCGCAATCCCGATCTTTAATCCCGGCGGCATTCAGCAAGGAGCTGAAACCGACGGGAAATAGGATTGCGAGTGCGAGTAGGATTCCGAATGCGAGTGCGGTGAAGATCGACCTCGTTCACCCGCGCCGCAAGGGCGCGGGGGTCTTCCGGACATATTCGACCCCCACGGGCTTGTCCCGTGGGTGAAGAAGGTCGGCGCCACGCGAAGCGCCGGCCTGCGGCAACCCTCGTTCACCCGCGCCGCAAGGGCGCGGGGTTCTTCCGGACATATTCGACCCCCACGGGCTTGTCCCGTGGGTGAAGAAGGTCGATGCCACGCGGAGCGCCGGCCTGCGGCAATCCTCCTTCACCCGCGCCGCAAGGGCGCGGGGGTCTGGCGCTCCCTCGACAGCCGCGGCGGAGGGATGGTATTTTTCGCCCCATCTGCGAAAGGTCGTCATGAAACGAAACACGAGCGCCCCGGGATTCGATTCCAAGGAATTCGCGAAAAAGTTCCATTATGCCGGCAAGGACCTCGGCGTCCGGCCTTCCCGGACCGCCGCGTCGTTCCGCGTCTGGGCACCCACCGCCCGGTCCGTCGAACTCCTGCTCTTCCGCACCGGCGACCGGCCGGAAACGCCGCGCGTCGTTCCCATGGCTCCGGGCGCGAAAGGCACGTGGACGGCGACGGTGAAAGGCGACCTGCGCAACCAGTATTACCGCTACCGGCTCGTCCATCCCGGCCAGGCCGCGCCCGTCGAGGCCGTCGATCCCTACGCCGTCTCTGCCGGCGCCAACGGCGAGCGCGCCATGATCCTCGATCTGCGCGACACCGATCCGGCCGGCTGGGCCCGCGACGCCAGGCCGCCCTTCGCCGATCCCGTGGACGCCGTCGTCTACGAACTCCACGTCCGCGACTTCACCATCCATCCCTCTGCCGGCAGCCGCTTCCCCGGCACCTATCTCGGCGTGGCCGCGCGCGGCACGCAGGGCCCCGGCGGCGTCCGCACGGGCATCGACCACCTCCGCGAGCTCGGCATCACCCACGTGCACCTGCTGCCCGTCGCCGACTACGCCGGCGTGGACGAAACCAAGCCGGGCCGGCAGTACAACTGGGGCTACAATCCCGAGAACTACAACGTCCCCGAAGGCTCCTACGCCACCGATCCCCGCGACGGCCGCGTGCGCGTGCGCGAATTCAAGCGCATGGTCCAGGGCCTGCACCGGGCCGGGCTGCGCGTGGTGCTCGACGTCGTCTACAACCACACCTACCGCGGCGGCGATTCCCATTTCCACCATCTCGTCCCGGGCTACTACCACCGGCAGGACGCCGCGGGCGGCTTCTCCAACGGCTCCGGCTGCGGCAACGAAGTCGCCTCCGACCGCTCCATGGTCCGCAAGCTGATGCTCGATTCCCTCGTCTACTGGGCCACCGAGTACCACGTCGACGGCTTCCGCTTCGATCTCATGGGCCTGCACGACCTGGAAACCATGCGCCAGATCCGCAAGGCCATGGACCGGATCGATCCTTCGATCATCCTCTACGGCGAAGGCTGGACCGGCGGCGACAGCCCCCTGCCCGCCGACCGGCGCGCCATGAAAACCAACGTCGCGCGGCTGCCCCGCGTCGCCGCCTTCAACGACACGATCCGCGACGCCATCAAAGGCCCCGTTTCCGAACACGACAAAGGCGGATTCGTCCAAGGCGCGCCCGGCTGCGAGGAACGCCTCAAGACCGGGATTACGGCCGCCGTCGCGCACCCGCAGATCGCCTATCCCGAAGGCGACCTCTGGCACGGCCCTTGGGCCAAGCAGCCGCACCATTGCGTCAGCTACGATTCCTGCCACGACAATCACGCCCTGTGGGACAAGCTCGCGCTGACGACCAAGGGCCTGAAGGACGCCGACCGCCTCGCCATGAACCGCCTGGCCGCCGCCATCGTCCTGACCAGCCAGGGCATCGCCTTCCTGCACGCCGGCGAAGAAATGGCCCGCTCCAAGAAGGGCCACGAAAACACCTACAACCTGCCCGATTCCGTCAACGCCATGGATTGGCGCCGCAAGGAAAAATACGCCGGCCTCGTCGCCTACTACCGCGGCCTGATCGCCCTGCGCAAGGCGCATCCCGCCTTCCGCCTCAAAACCGCCGCCGACGTCCGCCGCGGACTGGCCTTCCTGAACATGCCCGCCGCGAACATGGTCGGCTACGTTTTGCAGAGTCCGGCCGGCGGGAAGTTGTTCGCCGTCGTCTTCAACGCCACCGCCAAATCCCAAGTCGTGCAACTGCCCGCTTCGGGCTGGCGCGTGCTCGTCGACGGCGAACGCGCCGGCGTCAAAACCCTCCGCCGCCTTCCGGGCGATTCCTGCGAAATCGCGCCCCGCTCCGCCCTCGTCCTCGCCAAGGGCTGAGCCGGCCTGGACGCTTTTAGTCCGACCTCATTCACCCGCGCCGCAAGGGCGCGGGGGTCTTCCAGCCTTGACCCCCACGGGCTTGCTTGCGCGCCAAGGGCGCGGGGTCCGCCTTCCTCGACCCCCACGGGCTTGTCCCGTGGGTGAAGAAGGTCGGCGAGAGGGCGCAAGGACCTCCCAAACAATTTTTCGAATTCCACTTGCGCTTCCGCCTTATTCTGGTATCGTGGTACCAGATTTAAGCGGAGAACCTACCCATGCCCGGACTGCTGAACATCCCCGAAGGCCTTTCGATCGCGATCCATACCTGCCTGTGGATCGCCGACGCCGGCGACCGCCCCTTCCGCCCCTCCCCGGAAATCGCCAAGAACCTCGGCTTTTCCTACAACCACTTCGCCAAGGTCGTCCAGCGCCTCGTCCATGCCGGCCTGCTCGAGACCGAGCGCGGCCCCAAGGGCGGCATCCGCCTCGCCCGCGACCCCAAATCCATCACGATGCTCGACGTCTACGAAGCCGCCGGCGGCGAGCCGCTGCGCCCCCACCGCTGCCTTCTGGATCCCCAGATCTGCGCCGGCCGCGCCTGCGCCCTCGGCCGCCTCATCGAATCCGAAAACGACCGCCTCCACAAAACCATGAAGCACACCACCCTCGCGGGCCTCGCCCGCTCGTTCGACCGGTCCCAGATTCGGCGGGCCCTGTCCCCTCGCGGGACAGGGGAGCCAACGTTTGCCTCCCGCGACGCAAGGTCGCGGGGCGGCCAGTCAGGAGTCGCATGAAACGCAAAATCGTCTCGATCGATGAAGCCCGCTGCAACGGCTGCGGCCTGTGCGTCAGCGCCTGCCACGAAGGCGCCATCCAACTGATCGACGGCAAGGCCAAGCTGATTTCCGATTCCTACTGCGACGGTCTCGGCGACTGCCTGCCCGCCTGCCCCGTCGACGCGATCCAGATCGTCGAGCGCGAGGCGGCCGACTACGACGAAGCCGCCGTCGCCGCCCGCATGGCCGCCGCCAAGGGTCATGCCGCGCCCGCGGCTCCGGCTCCGGCCTCCGCGCCCGCCGCGGCCAAGCCGCCGCTGCCCTGCGGCTGCCCCGGCCAGATGGCCAAGAGTATCGCGCGCACGCCCGTGCCCAAGGCGCTTCCGGAAGAAGGCGCCCCCGCCGCCGCGCCCGTCGCCCAGCTCGGCAACTGGCCCGTCCAGATCAAGCTGGTCAACCCCCGAGCCCCCTACCTCCAGAACGCCGCGCTCCTCGTCGCCGCCGACTGCACCGCGTTCGCCTACGCCGACATCCATCGCAAGTTCATGCGCAACAAGGTCACCCTCATCGGCTGCCCCAAGCTCGACGAAGGCGACTACGCCGAAAAACTCACCGCCATCCTCCAGGCCAACGAGATCAAGAGCGTCACCGTCCTGCGCATGGAAGTCCCCTGCTGCGGCGGCATCGCCTCCGCCGTCCAGCGCGCCCTCCAGGCCTCCGGCAAAACCATCCCCTGGCAGGTCGTTACGATTTCCACCGACGGAGCGATTTTGGATGACTAGCCTGCCGCCAAAAGGCAAAATCCAGATGGCGGCATGAAACTAATCCCTGAACCCTGAACCCCTTTAAAAAGAAACCCTACCCCTAGGAGAAATCCATGAGCATGTTCTGTTTCCAGTGCGAACAAACCGCCGGCGGCAAAGGCTGCACCAAGATGGGCGTTTGCGGCAAGACCCCCGAAGCGTCCAACCTGCAGGACGACATCACCGCGGCGATGATCACCCTCGCCCGCGCCGTCGACGGCAAGCCCGCCGATCCCAAAATCGAGGCGCTCTTCATGGACGCCCTGTTCATGACCGTCACCAACGTCAATTTCGATCCCAAGGACCTGGCCGCCATGCGCGACCGCATCCTGCGCGCGGCCGTCGCCGCCGGCGGCGCCAACTCCTACCGCCCCGAAGACCTCTTCCACGGCGACCAAGACATCGTCTCCCTGCGCTCCACCCTCTTGTTCGGCCTGCGTGGCATGGCGGCCTACGCCCACCACGCGCGCGTCCTCGGCAAGACCGATCCCAAGGTCTCCGCCTGGTTCCAGAAGGGCATGAAGGCCCTCGGCGACGACCACACCGTCGAAGGCTGGCTCGGTCTCATCATGGAATTCGGCCAGATCAACCTCGCCTGCATGGCCCTGCTCGACGCCGCCAACACCGGCGCCTACGGCAACCCCGTGCCCACCAAGGTCCCCACCACGCTGGAAAAGGGCCCCTTCATCGTCGTGACCGGCCACGACCTGCACGACCTGAAGATGCTGCTCGAACAGTCCGCGGGCAAGGGCGTCAATATCTACACCCACGGCGAAATGCTCCCCGCGTTCGGCTATCCCGAGCTGAAGAAGCACGCCCACCTCAAGGGCCACTTCGGCACCGCGTGGCAGAACCAGCAGAAGGAATTCGCCGATCTCCCCGGCGTCGTGCTGTTCACCACCAACTGCATCATGCCCCCGCGCCCCAGCTATATCCAGCACCTCGCCACCACCGCCGAAGTCGGCTGGCCCGGCGTCCAGCACATCGCCGCCGATGAACAGGGCCGCAAGGACTTCTCCGGCATCATCGCCCAGGCCATCGCCCTCGGCGGCTGGAAAGAAACCAAGCCCGGCGCCTACGAGCTGATGACCGGCTTCGCCCACAACGCCGTCCTCTCCGTCGCCGACAAGGTCGTCGGCGCCGTCAAGAGCGGCGCCCTCAAGCACATCTACCTCGTCGGCGGCTGCGACGGCGCCAAGCTCGGCCGCGACTACTACACCGAGTTCGTCGAAAAGACCCCCAAGGACACCCTCGTCCTGACGCTCGCCTGCGGCAAGTTCCGGTTCAACCACCTGCAGGACCAGCTCGGCGACATCGGCGGGATCCCGCGCCTGCTCGACATGGGCCAGTGCAACGACGCCTACTCCGCCATCCAGGTCGCCGTCGCCCTCGCCAAGGTCTTCAATTGCGGCGTCAACGACCTGCCCCTCTCGCTGGTGCTCTCCTGGTACGAGCAGAAAGCCGTCTGCATCCTGCTGACGCTCCTCTCCCTCGGCATCAAGAACATCCGCATCGGGCCCTCCCTCCCCGCGTTCGTCTCGCCGACGGTCCTCAACGTCCTCGTCGAGAAATTCGGCCTGACCCCCATCACCACCGCCGACGCCGACCTCAAGGCCCTCGCCGGCTGATCGGGCCTCACACCCCCAACGAAACGGCCGCGCCCTTTTTTAATGGCGCGGCCGTTTTCATGCGGCAAACTCCGCTGCCCCCGATTCATCCCCTGTAGCTTCAGCGCAGTGGGATGCGCTTGCTCGCGGCTTGACCCCCGACTTGTCCGCCGAAGATTTAGCGAACGTCAGGAGTCTGGCAGAGGCGCGCTTTGGCGCCGATAGCCCGAAACCGCTTGAATGGCATATTTTAATATGGCTCTGTAATTTCCAAGAGGTCAAAGAAAACGGTATCAACGTATCTTTTTACTTTCCATACTTCTGTACGGCTAGTCTCCACATGTGTTGCAAGAGAAGCCTGATTGTAAACAGCTCTGGCAACCTCTCCGGATAGGCCGTCGATCAGTTCTATTGATTTTCCAATTGTCCCCTGTTGAGTTTTACTTCGCCCACGGACACCAAGAATATACTGGGCCTTCTGCTTCATTGTGGGCTTCTTCTGGCCTGGCTCGGGCGTGAACCCTGACTGCGACATCACCTGAATATCAGGGGCAAGGTGATCTAGGGTCTCGCGAAGTGCCTCCCTAAGTTCAGAGGCTGTACCGCGATAAGACAAACGCTCACTTCGCAGGTCAAGGATGGCCTGACGGTACGAGGCGGCAGCAGATGGCACCGAACTTTCGAGAGTGCATATAATCTTGAGCTCGGCCGGAGTGAGATCAGAGAGTCCCGACTTGTTGGCCGGTTTTTCCGCGACATGTGACAGGCAGGCAACATTTAATTGCACCAATTCCTTCTGTATACTGCTAATGAGTCTTATGTATGTCTTTCTTGCGTTGTTGCTATGGGCAAGTTGA
>ERZ795051.1716-NODE-1716-length-26675-cov-5.214763_pt1 | contig 26675 bp, 22 predicted proteins | sample MGYA00375135_ERZ795051 | MGnify/ENA primary metagenome ERZ795051 (study PRJEB30180, sample SAMN05720222) | activated sludge metagenome | isolation source: Anaerobic digester | place: Japan | collected 2015-05-26 ... | reverse complement strand
TGCCCCGGTAGCTCAGTTGGACAGAGCGGCGGTTTCCTAAACCGTAGGTCGGAGGTTCGATCCCTCTCCGGGGTGCCGCTTGATCCGGCCGGTTTCACCACCGCAGCGCGCGGTTGGTCTGGAAATCCCCGCAATAGATCCGCAACTCGCTGGGCGCGACCAAGGGCACGACGAGGTCCAGCTGCTCGCCTTTGGATTGCGGCTGGATCTTGAACTTCTTGCCGCCGGCCAGCGCTTTCATCTTGGCATCGTATGGAATCGTCCGGATGAACAACAGCTGGTCGGTGCGGTTTTGGACCGTGAAGCTCACCTGGTATTCCTGGTTGGGCAGCTTGCGGGTCTTGACATCGACGACGGCGAGAGGTTCGGCCACGCCGGTCGGCGCGCTCTGCGGATCGAACTTCTTGAGAGCCCGGCGCGTCGCTTCTTCTTCCTGGACGCGCTTCTTGGCTTCCGCCTGGTCGCGCAGGTACTTCTTTTCGGCTTCCGGATCGTAGCCGTAGCGTTTCCGGACGTCTTCCGGCAAGGACGCGAACCGGCGCTTGGTCACGCCGCCGGCGTGGCGGAACGTCAGCCCGTCCGGCTCCGTCCGCAGAACTTCCACGCGGCGGAAAATCTGGCCGTCCAAGGTGACGAAATCGTCGGGGCCCGGCGGTTCGACCGGCACGGGCACGGCCGTCCGCACCCGATCGCGCGCATCCTTGTCGGGGATGTCCGTGAAGTAGACTTTCACCGAACCGCCGTCGTGGTCGAGCTGGACCGCATAGGATTCGACTTTCCGGACGACGACGTTCCGGTAGATGCGCCCGCCCCGGACTTCCAGATCGTTCGGCCCCGCCGGCGGTTCGGGAGCGGCCGCTTCCTTGGCCGGCGTCAAATCGCTGGCCATGCGCTTGTAGTACTCCCGCAGCTCCGGCAGGATGGCGTTGAACGGGATCTTGGTTTCGCCGCCGTCGTGCCGGACGAGCAGGCCTTCCCGGTCGTGGCGCTGGACCTTCACGTTGGTGTAGGTGACGTTCTGCAGCGTCGTCAGGTCTTCTCCCCGGGCCGCCAGCGCCCCCAGCGCGATCGCCATCCACAGGACTTTGCGGAGATGCATGGGAACTTCCTTTCGCTTGGGCATAAAATACACCGGAAACGTCCCGGGCGAAAGTCCATTTTGGAAAAGGATTCGCCCGCGATTCCCTCCGCGTCGGCCTTCTGCTAGGATGCCGCCATGGTGGAACGTCCGTCCATGCGTCCCGGTCTCGAAGCGCTCGATCCTGCCTGGCTGGCCGGGCGGCGCGTCGGCCTCGTGGCCCATCCCGCGAGCCGCGTTTCCGGCGGCCGCCATGCGGCCGAATACCTGCGCGAGACGGGCGCGAACCTGGCGGCGCTCTTCGGCCCCGAGCATGGCTTCTTCGGCCGCGGCGGCGCCGGCGAGCAGATCGCCGACGCCACCCATGCCGATTGGCGCCTCCCCATTTTTTCGCTCTACGGCGAAACCCGCGCGCCCACGCCGGCGATGCTCGAACGCGTGGACGTGTTCGTGTTCGACGTCCAGACCATCGCCTGCCGCGCCTACACCTACGTTTCCACCCTGCGCCTGCTCATGGAGGCCTGCGCGGCCGCCGGCAAAACGCTGGTCGTCGCCGACCGGCCCGATCCGCTGATGCTGACGCCGCCCGACGGCCCCGGGCTCGATCCGGCCTGCGCTTCGTTCGTCGGCTTGGTACCGACGCCGTTCTGCTTCGGGATGACGCCCGGCGAGACGGCCCTGTATCTGCGCGACGCCCTGAAATTGGACGCCCTCGATCTGCACGTCGCGCCATGTCCCGGCCTTTCGCGTTCGCTTGGGCTCCGCGAAATCTATCCGACGTGGCACGCGACCTCGCCTGCCATCGTTTCCCTCGAAAACGCTTTGTGCTTTCCCCTGACGGTCTTTTTCGAGGCGTTGCCCATGATCGACCACGCCCGCGGCACGCCGCTCGCGTTCCAGCGCATCGGCTCCGCCCACGTCGATTTGTCCGGCCTGGCCTTGCCGCCGCTGCCCGGCGTGCGCGCCGCGCCGTGCGAATATCCCGACAAGCATGGCCAGACCTTGCGCGGGTTCGCCTTCGAGATCGTCGATCCAGCCGCCTACCGGCCCGCCGCCGCCGCATTCGCGTTGATCTCCGCCCTGGAAGCCCACGTCGGCCCCGCGCTCTGGGATTTTCCCGGCAGCCGGCCGCACTTCTATGCCCAGCTCTGGGGCACCCGCGCCCCCGCCCCGCCTTGGCCGCGTTTCGAAATTCCTCATCCGCTGTACTGATTTTTGCGGATCGGGGGCCCGTGAAGTAGCTTGCGGGCATGAAATCGCTGGTATTCACCTTGGCCTTGCTCGCGGCGCTGGCCGCGCCGGCCCGATCCGGAGACGACATGAACGCTTCCACCCCGACCGAAACCGCCACCTTCGCCGGCGGTTGCTTCTGGTGCATCGAGGAAATCTTCCGCCAGCAGCCCGGCGTTTTGAAGGTCGTCTCGGGCTACACGGGCGGCGGAACGAAGAATCCGACCTACCGCGAGGTCTGCACCGGCGACACCGGCCATGCCGAAGCCATCCAGATCACGTTCAATCCGCAACAGATCGCCTATGCCGACTTGCTCGCCGTCTTCTGGAAAGCGCACGATCCCACCCAGCTCAACCGGCAGGGGGCCGACGTCGGCACGCAATACCGTTCGGCCATTTTCACGCATTCCGAGGCGCAAGCGGCCGCAGCACGGGCCGCCAAAGCCGCCGAGAACGCTTCCGGCCGCCATGCGCGGCCCATCGTCACGGAAATCGCGCCCGCCGCGGAATTCTACCCGGCCGAAGACTATCACCAGGAATACTACCGCAACAACCGCCGCGCCCCCTATTGCCGCGCCGTGATCCAGCCCAAGCTGAAAACGCTGGGGCTGGAAGATTAAGCAGTACTCCTAACCGGCGGCCTCGCCGCGGTTCTGCTTGAGCCAGGCCTCGATGAACAGTTCGAGATCGCCGTCGAGCACGGCGTCCACTTGGCCGGTTTCGGCTTCGGTGCGATGGTCCTTTACCATCGTGTAGGGCTGCAGCACGTACGACCGGATCTGGTGGCCCCAGGCGATCTCGCCTTTCTCGCCGTAGAACTTGTCCATCTCGCGCTTTTTCTTGTCCTGCTCGAGCTCGTAGAGCTTGGCGCGCAGGATCTTCATGGCGCGCGCGCGGTTCGAATGCTGGCTGCGCTCGGCCTGGCAGGCCACCACGATGCCCGTCGGCAAGTGGGTCAATCGGATGGCGCTGTCGGTCTTGTTGACGTGCTGGCCGCCCGCGCCGCCGGACCGGAACGTGTCCACGCGCAGGTCTTTCTCGTCGATCTCCACTTCGACGTCGTCGCTGATTTCCGCCACGACGTCGAGCGAGGCGAAGGAGGTGTGCCGCCGCTTGGCGGCGTCGAACGGGCTGATGCGCACCAGCCGGTGCACGCCGCGCTCGGCCTTGAGGAACCCGTAGGCCCAGGGCCCGCTCACCATCAGCGTCGCGCTCTTCACGCCGGCTTCGTCGCCGGGTTGGTAGTCCACCGTGGAGACCTCGAAGCCCTGCTTCTGGCAGTAGCGGTCGTACATGCGCAGCAACATGGCCGCCCAGTCGCACGATTCGGTACCGCCCGCCCCCGCGTGCAGCGTCAGGAACGCGTTGTTGGCGTCGAACTTGCCTGTCATCAGGGACTGCAATTCGACGTGCTCGTACTGCTTCTCCAGCGCGGCGACCTGCTTGGCCAGTTCGACCACGTCGGGGTGGTCTTCGGCCACGTGCCCCTCGTCCGCCAGCAGGCCGGCCATCAGCTCCAGCTCTTCCTGGTGGGCGACGAGCCGGTCGTACGGCCCCGTCACCGCCTCCAGGGCGTTTTTCCTGTCGATCGTCGCGCGCGCCGCGTTCTGGTCGTTCCAGAAATCGGGCGCGGCCATCCGCTGCGTCAGCTCTTCGATGATCCGTTTTTTGCCGTCGACGTCAAAGATAGCCTCGCATTCCTGCGAGGTGTTCTTTCACGGACGCGATGCGCGTGGAAAGCTCGTCTAACATGGTACCCTTTGCGTTGTCCGCGGTTTGCGGAGCGCCGCCGCCAGCCACAAAACCGTCGCGGCGGCGCAAGCGACGCCGTAGATATCTCCATATCGGGCGTAGAACGTCAAGGGCGCCGCGTCGTCCGGCACGGGCACGTCCGCCCACAGCACGCCCGGGCCGTCCGTCCGGCCGGCGCCGTCGGACAGGAACGCCGCGACGCGGCCGGACGGCGCGATGGCGCAGGTCACGCCCGTGTTGCACGCGCGGACGAGCGGCACGCGGTTTTCCACCGCCCGCAGGATCGCGTTGCGCATGTGCTGGCGCGGCTGCACGCGTTCATCGAACCAGGCGTCGTTCGTCACGTTCACCAGCATCCGCGAACCGGCGCGCACGTCGGCCCGGGCCAGATCCGGAAGGATGTCCTCGAAGCAGACCAGCGGCGAAAGCGGCACGTCGGCGCGCCCCGCCCGGAAGACGGCGCTCTCCTTGCCGGCGGTGATGCTGGCGGGCCAGCCCCAGGCCACCTGCCAGGCCGCCGGCACGAGTCCCGCCAGCGGAATGAACTCGCCGCCGATCACCAGATGCCGCTTGTCGTATTCCCCGGCGAGGCGTCCGTCCACGTCGAACAGGAACGCGCTGTTGAAGTATTCCGGCTCGCCGGAGTCCCCCACGGCGGTATCCAGCGATCCGGTCAGGATCGGCGTGCCGTTGGTGCACAGGCTCCAGACCAGCTCGTAGCTGTTCTCGCTGTTGCGCACGTCGTCCGGCAGCGCCGTTTCCGGCCAGATGACCAATTCCGTCGCCGGATCGGACTGCGCTTTCCGCGTCAGCTCCGCAAGCCGTTCGTAGATCATCAGGACTTTGGCCGCGACCCATTTTTCGTCCTGAGGAATCGACGGCTGGACCAGCGCCACGCGGATCGAGCGCTCCGGAACCGGCAACGCGGCCACCCGCCACGCCCCCCAGCCCAGCGCCGCCGCCGCCAGCGCGGCGCCAACCGCCAGCGCGCGCCAATCGCGCCGTTCCGCCAGCGTCCAGGCCAGCAGGGCGTTCGCGAACGCCGCCAACCCCGCGACCAGCCAGACGCCGCCGAATTCCGCGAGCTGGACCGCCGGCAGCCACGGCGTCAAGGCCGCGCCCAGCGTGTTCCAGGGGAATCCGCCGAACACCCACCCGCGCAGGAATTCGCTCCCGCTCCAGACGATCGCCAGCGCCGCCGCGAACCCGGCGGCGCCGCCGCGCCAGCGGTTCGCGGCCAGCGTGGCCGGCAGGAAATAGATCGCGCAATAGGCGCACACGGCCAGCCAACCCAGCGCCGTCACGTTCGTCAGCCAGCTCATGCTGAGCAACCAGAACAGGAAACCCGCCGCGAACCCCATTTTCAGCGCCAGGCGGGTCGGCACCTGCCGCGCCGTGACCCACAGCGGCACCAGCGCCACCCATGCCGCCCAGCTCCATTCCAGCGGCGGAAACGCCGCGAACAGCAGCAGGCCGGACGCGGCGGCGCCGGCGGCCGCCCGCCATTCGGCCGGACTGGAGCGTTGGATTTTCATCGGGCCGCCCATTCTGCCACGTCGCGCCCGCCCCGCAACCTTCGATTTCCCGCGACCGAGTTTGCCTGGCACCCTGCATTTTGATATGTTCAACCCATGTCCCGACAACCGCTTCATTCGATTTTCTGGAGTTTTCTCCGGATCGGCGCCGGCGCTTTCGGCGGCGGCATGGCCGCGCTGCCCGTGTTCGAAGCGGAACTGGCGACCCGCCGGCGCTGGCTGACGCCCCACGACGTCGCCGAGGCCTACGCCATTTCCCAGTCCGTTCCGGGCGTCATCATCGTCAACTTCGCGGTTCTGGCCGGCCTGCGCTTCGGCGGCAAACGCGGAGCGCTGGTCGCCGCGCTGGCCGTCGCGCTGCCCGCCTACTTCATCATCCTGGCGCTGGCCGTCCTGTTTGCCGGCCGCTGGGAAACCCGGTGGGTCGCCGCGGCTCTCTCCGGCCTGCGCCCCGCCGTGGTCGCCGTGGTCGCCGGCGCGGCGCTCCGGCTCGGCCGGAGCCAATTGCGCTCGCCCCTCGCCTGGCTGGCCGCCGCCGGCGGCGCCGCGCTGCTGTTCGCGAAAATCCTGCCGCCCATCCCGCTGATCCTGCTCGGAGCCGCCGCGGGGCTGGTTCTGCACTTCGCGCGCCGGAAAGATGCGGGTTCGCCATGAACGCGCTGTTCCTGCTGTTCTGGACGTTTTTCCGCATCAGCCTCTTCAGCATCGGCGGCGGCTACAACATGATCCCCCTGATGCAGCACGAAGTGGCTTTCCGCGGCTGGCTGACGTCCGAACGCTTCCTCGACGTGCTGGCCGTTTCGGAAATCACGCCGGGCCCCATCGCGGTCAATCTGGCGACGTTCGCCGGCTACCACGTCGCGGGCCTGCCGGGATCCATCGCGGCGACCGTCGGCGTTTGCCTGCCCGGCGCATTGCTGCTGCTGGCGCTCGGAGCCCTGGCCCTGCATCTGCGCGAACGGCCGGCGTTCCGGGCCGCCATGCGCGGGCTGATGCCGGCCCTCGTCGGACTGCTCGCCGCCACCGCCATCCGGTTGGCGCTCGCGCTCGTCCCCGCCGGGGCCGCGCTTCCCGGTTTTCCCGCGATCGCGATTTTCGCCGCCGCCTTCGGCCTCGTCCTGTGGAAAAATCCCCACCCGGCCTTCTTGATGCTGGGCGCGGCCGCCGCCGGCGTGGCGTTTTCCTGCATTTGACCGCACCGCCGGCCGGCGCTCAAAACGGCAAGCCGTAGTCCTGGATCTTGCGCTGGATGGTGCGGCGGGAAAGCCCGAGCTGGTCCGCCGTCAGGCTGCGGTTGCCGCCGTTGCGGCGCAAGGCGTCTTCCAGGATCTTCTTTTCGATCTGTTCCAGCGTCATGTTTTCCGGAACGGACCACGCCGCGGGCGCCGCGGCCGGCAGGGGCCCGCCCCCGAGGCGCAGGCGGGCGGCCTCGAGGATCTCGCCCGGCGCGGTGACCACGGCGGCTTCCACGACGTTGCGCAGCTCGCGCACGTTGCCGGGCCAGGCATGGGTCTCCAGCCGGGCGAACCACTCCGGTTCGACCGCGCGGATGCGCTTGCCGTGGTCGGCTTGCGCCTGCGCGACGAACCGCTCGGCCAGGGGGCGGATGTCCGCGCGCCGCTCGCGCAGCGGCGGCAGCGCCAGACCGACGACCTGCAACCGATACAGGAGATCCTGGCGAAACGCCCCCGCGGCCACGCGCGCGTCGAGATCGCGGTTGGTGGCCGACACCAGGCGCACGTCCACCTGGAAACTGTCCTGCCCGCCGACGCGCGTGATCCGGCGGTCTTCGAGCACCCGCAGGAGCTTCACCTGGACCGACGGCGGCGCATCGCCGATCTCGTCGAGAAACAGCGTGCCGCCCCGCGCCCGCTCGAAAGCGCCCGCGTGCCGCGCCACCGCCCCCGTGAAAGCCCCCTTTTCGTGGCCGAACAGTTCGCTTTCCAGCAGGCTTTCCGCGAACGCGGCGCAATTGACGGCGACGAACGGCCCGTCCGCGCGGGGGCCGTCCGCGTGCAGCGCGCGCGCCACCAGTTCCTTGCCCGTGCCGCTTTCGCCCCGCACCAGCACGGTGGCGCTGGTCTGGGCCAGCAGCAGCGTCTGCCGCACCACTTCGCGCATCGCGGACGACTCCGCCACCCAGCTTTTGGCGGACCAGCCGCCGCGCGCCTCCGCGCGGAACCGCTCCACCTGCTGGCGCAGGCGGGCGGCTTCCAGCGCCCGCCCCAGCTTCGCCTGCAGGTCGTCGACGTCCAGCGGCTTCTGGAGATAATCGTAGGCGCCTTCCTTCATGGCGCGCACGCTGGAATCGACCGAGCCATAAGCCGTCATCAAAATGACCGGCGTGCGGCCGGCGTCGAGGGCGCGGATCTGCTTCATGACTTCGATGCCGTCGACGTCCGGCAGCACGAGATCCGTCAGCACCACGTCAGCGCCCCGGGCGCGGAACGCGGCGATGCCGGCGCTTCCGGTCGCCGTCCACTCCGTCTCGTATCCCAGATCGCCGATCGCCTCCTGCAGCGAACGGCCGTTGTCCACGTCGTCTTCGACGATCAGAATGCGGTGGGAATTCACGTCGGCTCCTTTTCGGCGAGAGGAAATTCCAGGCGGAAACAGGCGCCGGGGCCTTCGGGCCCGACGGCCGCCAGCGTGCCGCCGTTCTGTTCGACGGCGGTCCGGGCCAGGAACAAGCCCAGCCCGGTTCCTTGCGGGCGCGTGGTGTAGAACATCTCGAAGATCCGTTCCCGGTCCGCCTTGGGAATGCCCGGTCCGGTGTCGCGCACGTCGAGCCGCGCGCGATGGCCCTCCCGGACCACTTCCACGGCCACGCGGCCGCCGGTCCCGGCATGCTGGGTGGCGTTGAGCAGGACGTTCAGCACCGCGCGCTTGACCGCCGCCGCGGCCACGCGGACAAAAACCGGCTCCGCCGGCCGGCGGACGTCCGCACCTACGCCGGAAGCCTCGAAACGCGGCGCCAGCATCTCGACGCACTCCTGCGCGCAGGCGCCCAGATCCAGCGGTTCGGGCGCGGCGGTCGCCGGCCGCGCCAAGGCCAGGAATTCCTGGAACACCTTCTCCATGCGGTCGAGCGTGTGCCGCATGCGGCCCGCCAGCTCGGCGATGCGCGCCGACCGCGCTTCCGCGCCGCGGGCGGTCTCCTTTTCCAGCATCTGCGCATCCAGCCGGAGGCTCGACATCGGATTGCGGAAATCGTGCACGATGCCGTTGGCCAGCACGCCGGAAAACGCCAGATGCTCCTCCTGGCGGCGGGCCCGCTCGCGCCGTTCCTCGCGCCGCACCATGCCGGCCACCAGCGCGAGGCAAACCGCGAAACAGCCGGCGATGGTCGCCAGGCTCAACCGATAGAACGAATCGATCGCGCGACGCGCGGGCCATTCTTCCCATTCCACCGCGCCCCGGCGCAACCCCAGTTCCAGCGCGATGGATTCGGCGCGCGGATTGGTGACCGCCACCGTGAACGTCACCACCGGCACCGCGCCGGCGCCCGTCGAGAGCATTTGCCGGCCGATGGCCACCGGACCGCCGAAATGCATGTCCTCCGGATCCGCCGCGGCGCCGATCGCATCGGCATGTTCCTGGAACAGCGTGACGCCGCTGCGGCGGACGGCCACGTACTCGAGGTCGTTTTCCACTTCCCGCACGGCACGCAGCTGGGCCGAAAACTCCCGCCAGGCGTCCGCCGCGCCGGCCTCGGCCGCCGCGGCCGCCCGCAGCGCGAGGCTCATCGCCAGCCACTGGCCGCGTTCGCCCACGGCCAGCGCCGCGGCCTGGTGCACGGCGCGACCGTGCCAGACCCGCAGCGCGAAAAGCCCGCCGCCGGCCAGCAGGGCGATCAGCGCGACCCAGGCCGCCGCCTTCCAGGCATAAGAAAAGCGTCTGTGCGGATGCGGTTCCATTGAGCGGCATTCTAGCGCGGGGCGCCTGCCCCGCAAGTTTTTCCAGTTGTTTTTGCCTCTCGCTGCGGTATGTTGACCCATTCATGAGCCGCGTTTTGCCCATCCGAACCTACGGCGACCCCGTCCTGCGGGAGCCCGCCCGACCCGTCGCGGAATTGACGCCGGAAATCCAGGCGTTGATCGACGACATGTTCGCGACGATGCGCGCGGCGCAGGGAGTGGGCTTGGCGGCCCAGCAGGTCGGCCGCACGGAAGCCATCTGCGTCATCGAACTGCCCGAAGCCTACGACCGCGAAGACGAAAAAGGCCCCCGGCTCAATCCGGACGTGCCGCTCTCCCTGGTCCTGATCAACCCCAGGATCGTCGCGGAATCGGACGAAACCTGCTCCATGGAGGAAGGGTGCCTGAGCTTTCCCGACGTCCGGGGCAACGTCGAGCGCGCCTGGAGCGTCGTGGTGGAACACCTCGACCGCGAAGGCCGGCCGCGCAAAACGGCGTTGAGCGGATTTTTCGCCCGGGCGGCGCAGCACGAGATCGACCATCTGGCCGGCGATCTGTTCGTCGATCGCTTCAGCTACGTCAAGAAGCTCGCGGTGAAGACCAAACTCCGGCAGCTCCGGGAAGAGACGCTGGAAAAGATGCACGGGACCTGAGGCCGCTCCGGGAGCGGGCGCGGAGCTAGAACCCCCGCTGGATCGACAGCGTCGCGCGGGGCAGATCGCCTTCCGCGGGCGTTTCGTAGCCCATCCAGATGCCGGTTTGCGGCAAACGGAATTCCACCCCCCGCACGCGCGGATCGGCATCCCACGTCGAGAGTTCCGCCAGCGTCGGCCGATCGATCTTCAGGCGCAGGTCGGGCGCCTGGGCCGGATAGAGCCAAGCCAAGCTCAGGCGTTCCATGCCGGCGCGCAAAGCGGGCGTGCTCAAGGTCAGCAGCGGCGCCGGTGCCGCGGCCGGCTCGCTCGCCGGCGCCGCCGCGGCCGCAAGCAGCGCCCCGCACCAGATCGCGATGGCCCGTTTGCCGATCATGCCGCGATCCTATTCGATCCGGTCCGGCGGCGCCAATCCCAAACGCGCGACCTTCTTCGCGCTTGCCATCGCCCCCGTCCTGGCCCAACATCGGCGCATCATGGCGAGGATTCTCATCACGGGCGGCTGCGGCTTCATCGGCTCGAATCTGGCCGTGGCCTTCCGGCGGCAGGGCGACCGCGTCGTGGCCTTCGACAATCTGTCGCGGCGCGGCTCGGAAATCCTGCTGCGCCGCGTCCAGGAAGCCGGCGCCGACTTCGTCCGCGGCGACATCCGGAATCCGGCCGATCTCGAGCAGGTGGGCGGCCCCGTCGATTTGCTGGTCGAGTGCAGCGCCGAGCCGTCGGTCCTGGTGGGCGTCAACGGCGACGACGCCGAATTCATGGTCCAGAACAATCTGGTCGGTTCCCTGCACTGCTTCGAATTCGCGCGGAAGCGCCGGGCGCCGGTGATCTTCCTGTCCACGTCCCGCGTCTATCCCTACGACGCCCTCAACCGGCAGGAATACCGCGAAGAAGCCACCCGGTTCGCGCCCGCGCGGGCCAGCGCCGGATTCGGGCCCGACGGCGTCGGCGTGGATTTTCCCCTCGCCGGCGCGCGGTCGCTCTACGGCGCGACCAAGCTGGCCTCGGAAATCATGCTGCAGGAATACAGCCACCAGTACGGGCTGCCGGCCGTCATCGACCGATGCGGCGTCGTGGCCGGCCCGTGGCAGCTCGGCAAGCAGGACCAGGGCGTTTTCACGCATTGGCTGGTGAGCCACCGCCTGAACCGCCCGCTGGCCTACATCGGGTTCGGCGGCCAGGGCAAGCAAGTGCGGGATCTGTTGCATATCGACGATCTCGTGGATCTCGTCCTGCTGCAAAGCCGGCGGATCGCGGAATTCCGCGGCGACGTCTTCCCGGCCGGCGGCTCGACGTTCTCCAACCTCTCCCTGCGGGAAGCCACCGATCTGTGCCAGCGCATCACGGGCCGGCGCCTGCCGATGTCCGCGCAGCCCGAAAACCGCCCGGCCGACGTGATCTGGTTCGTCACCGACAACCGGCCCACGACGGCGCGGCTGGGCTGGCGGCCGACCCGCTCCGCGGAGACGATCCTCCGGGACGTCCACGCCTGGCTCGACGCCCATCCCGATCTCGAAGCCGCCCTGTTCGGAAAACCCGCATGACCGCGCCCGCGCCGTTTTTCTCGATCGTCATTCCGGCCCACAACGAGGAAGGCTGCATCGCGGCGACCTGCGAGGCCATCGCGGCGCGGTTCGCCCGCGAGGGCATCGCCGACTACGAAATCTGCGTGGTCAACGACAACAGCCGCGACCGGACCGAGGCGGTCCTGCAGGAACTCTCCGCGCGGCTGCCCGCGGTGCGCTACGTGAACAACTCGCCGCCCAACGGTTTCGGGTACGCCGTCCGCAAGGGGCTCGAGTCCTTCGCCGGCGAATGCGCCTGCGTCGTCATGGGCGACCTGTCCGATTCGCCCGACGACATCCTCGCCTACTACCGCGAAATGAAGGCCGGCGCCGAATGCGTGTTCGGTTCGCGCTTCATCCCGGGCTCCCGGGTGGTCGATTATCCGCCCCACAAGCTGTGGCTCAACCGCCTGGCCAACACCTTCATCAAGCTCCTGTTCCGCCTGGACTACAACGACGTCACCAACGCATTCAAGTGCTATCGGCGCGAGGTGATCGCCGGCGTCCAGCCGCTGCTGTCGGCCCATTTCAACCTGACGGTGGAATTGCCGCTGAAGGCCATCGTCCGGGGCTATTCCTACAAGATCCTGCCCATTTCCTGGACCAACCGCACGACGGGCGAATCCAAGCTCAAGATCAAGGAAATGGGCAGCCGCTACCTGTTCATCGTGCTCTACGCCTGGCTCGAACGCATGCTTTCGCGCGGCGACTACCGCCGGCGCTGAGGCGGCCGCGGCTATTGCTTCTTCTCGAACACGACCTTCTTGTAGCGCAGGTCGTAGGTCGCGGGAAACTTCGTCGCGGCGGGGATTTCGTACAGCGGCCGATAGGCCTGCTCCAGGCGCTCGTAGAGCGCATACGAATTGTCTTCCAGGGGGATGTCGATGATCACGAGATCCCACGGATCCTTCGCCAGGAAATCGCGCCGCTCCTGCGACAGCATGTTGCGATCGAACCTCTTTTTGTTCCAGGAATCCTCGCCGGCCTGCGGCCAGGCCTTCTGGCCGGCCAGGAAACTCATGAAGCCCCGGTTGACCAGATAGCTGCTCTTGCCCGGCGTGGAGAGGATGCCCATGATCTGCCGGTAGCGGCCGACGTCCTCGTCGTTGATGTAGTACGGCCGCGGATCGTCGATCAACGCGAGGCTTTGCAGCGCGACGAGGGCGCCCAGCACCGGGGCCGCCAGGCGGCCGTCGCGGAAGAACCGATAGGCATACCCCAGGCCGACGACCAGCATGGTCATGTAGAAAAACCACATCTGCGACGTTCCCGAACCGTATTTGCCGTTCGCGAAGCCGCCGGCGACGGCGGCCGCGCCCAGCAACAGCAGTTCCGGCCGGAACAAGCCTTTCCACGACCGTTCGTAGGCCAACAGGCCCGCCGCGATGAACGCCACCGAAACCGCATATTTCCGCGTCAGGATTTCGGTGAAAACCACCGTCCAGAGGCGCGACCAGATGATCGGCTGGTTCTGGTTCATCTCGAACACCCAGTACAGGAACTGCGCATCCGGACGGCTCTCGAACCAGACGATGCCCGTCAAGGTCAGAACGGCCAGACCAGCCCCCAGCGCCGCTCCTTTGCGCCAATCCTTCGCCAGCGCGTAGACCGTGCCGGCCACCATGTAGGCCAGTCCGAGCTGCTTGCTCCAGAACGACGCGAACAGCGCCAGTCCCGCCAGCGCCACCGTCTTCCAGGACAATTGCGGATCGCGCAGGAACAGGTAGAGCGCCAGGATGGAAAAGGTCGCATGGACCGTGTTGGGCCCGACGTCCACGAACCATTTCACCTCCAGCCCCGCGGCCAGCGCCGCGGCGAAAAACCCGAAAAGCCGGCTGCCCGTCAGCCGGAACACGCACCCGCCGACCAGCGCCATGCCGGCCAAGCCGAACAGGCTGGATGCCAGCCGCACCCAGCGGATGTCCGGCCCGAACAGCCGGATGGTCCAGCCGAAAATCTGCGACGCCAGCGGCGTGTAGCCGTCCGTCACGTGCTCCACGTCCCCGCGGGGATAATAGCTGTGCCCGCCCTGCGCGAACTGGTGGAAGTACTGCATGTGCCAGGCATCCGAGCCCGCCGCGATCTCGGAATGGCGCACGTGGTTGGCCATCAGCGTCAACGCGATCGCCAGGTGGATCGAAACGATCGCCCCCACCACCCACGCCCAGCCGCGGCTCCAGGCGGGCGCGGCGGAAACGGTCGCGGACGCGGGTTCCAAGTTCTTGACGGTACCGGATTTCATGCTTGCTCCTGCCGACTAGGCCATCTGCTCCAAGTTCCGGATTTCTCCCGGCGTTGGCAAGTCCTTTTCCGGGGAAATCCGGGGTTCTGCGCGGATTTCGCTTTCCCCGCGCCGGCCGGCCCGCTACAGTTCGGGCCCATTCGTTCGACAGGAGAACCCGACCATGGCAGGCATTTTCAAGGCATACGACATCCGCGGCATCTACGGCGAAACCCTCACCGACGAAATCGCGTTCAAGATCGGGCGCGCGATCTTCACGTTCCTCGGGTGCAAGAAGGTGGTCGTCGGCCGCGACATGCGTCCCCATTCGAAGCCCCTGTTCGATGCCCTCGCCCGCGGCCTGGCCCTGCATGGCGCCGACGTCGTGGATCTCGGCCTGTGCTCCACGCCCATGTCCTACTACGCCAACAAGGTGCTTGGCGCCGACGCGTCGGTCATGATCACGGCGTCGCACAATCCCGGCCCCTGGAACGGCTTCAAGATCTGCCGCGCCAACGCCATTCCGCTCTCCGGCGCCACCGGCATCCTGGACATCGAGCGCATCGTCCAGACCGAAGATTTCGCGCCCGAAGCCCCGGCGAAGGGCAAAATCTACGCCTTCGACGTCCTGCCGGAATACGTCGAGCACTTCCGCGCCTTCGCCGATATCCGCCGGCCGCTGCGCGTGCTCGTGGACTACGCCAACGCCATGGGCATCCTCGAAGCCAAGACCTTCGACGGATTGTTCGAGATCACGCCCCTCTTCGACGAACTCGACGGCACCTTCCCGAACCACGAAGCCAACCCCCTGGACACCCATACCCTCGCGGCCGCCCAGAAGGCCGTCCGCGCCGGCAAGTTCGATTTCGCGGCTTGTTTCGACGGCGATGCCGACCGCGTCGGCTTCCTCGACGAGAAGGGCGACATCATCCCGATGGACATGATCACCGCCCTGATCGCCAAGACGATCCTGGCGAAGAATCCCGGCGCCAACGTTTTCTACGATCTGCGTTCCTCCTGGGCCGTCAAGGAGGTCATCCTCGAGAACGGCGGCGTGCCCAACCGCAGCCGCGTGGGCCACGCCTTCATCAAGGCCCAGATGCGCGAAAAGGACGCCCTGTTCGCCGGCGAACTGTCCGGGCACTACTATTTCAAGGAGAATTCGTTCGCGGAGTCGTCCGCGCTGGCCGTGCTGCTCATCGCGAACCTCGTGTCGCAGTCGGACAAGCCCTTGTCGCAGCTCATCGCGCCCATCCGGCGGTATTTCGCCAGCGGCGAGATCAATTCCACCGTGGCCGACGCTCCGGCCGTTCTCGCCCGGCTCCGCGCGAAATACGCGGACGCCGAAATCCTCGAGCTCGACGGGCTCAGCTTCGAATATCCCACCTGGTGGTTCAACGTCCGCTGCTCCAACACCGAACCCCTCGTCCGCCTCAATCTCGAGGCCAAGACGCGGGCCGAAATGGAAGCCAAGCGCGACGAAGTGCTCGCGCTGATCCGCGGCTGATCAAACCGCGCCCCAGAACCGGACTTCCGGTTCCAGCTCGAAGCCGAATTTCCCCCGCACGGCGGCGGCCATGCGCCCGGCCAGCGTCGCCACGTCCCGGGCCGTCGCGCCGGGACCGGCGACGACGATGTTGGCATGCTTGGGAAACACGTAGGCGGCCCCGGCGCGCAGGTCTTTGGCGCCGGCCTGTTCCAAGTATTTTCCCGCCGCGCGGCGGGGCTCGCCGGGCCCCGCCGGCGGCAGGTTCTTGAAGAAACTCCCGGCCGTCGGTTCCGTCCGCCAATCGGGATGTTTCTCCCGGCGCAGGGCGAGAATCTTTTCCCGCTCCGCCCGGAGCTCCGCGCGGTCGTCCGCCTCCGTTCGGAACCATGCCCGCACGACGACGGCGCCCATTTGCGGCAGCGACGACGCGCGATAGGCGAATTCCAAGGCGGAACGCGGCAGTTGGCGCAGTTCGCCGGCGCGCGTCAGGATTTCCACGCGGTCCAACACGTCGCCCAATTGCCGGCCGAAAGCTCCGGCATTGCCGCACAGACCGCCGCCGACCGTGCCCGGGATGCCGGACGCGAACCCCACCCCGCCCCGGCCGGTTTCCGCGGCGAATTCCGCCAGCGCGTCCAGCGGCGTCGCGGCGGAGGTCTCGATCGTTCCGTCGGCGGCCAGGCGGCAATCCGGCTTGTCCGCGGAATAGCGCAGCACGCATTCGGGAATGCCGGCGTCGGCCACGAGCAGGTTCGAGCCGCCGCCCATGACGCGCCACGGGCGCCCGGCGGCGTTCCAGGCCCGGAGGACGTCGGCCGCGGCCGCGGCATCGGCGACCGTCGCGAGTTCGCGGCAGGGGCCACCGAGGCGGAAGGTCGTGAAATGGGACAGCCGGGTTTCCACCGCTCGGGACGCCTCCTGCGGCCGCCGCCGGCCGCGCGCCAGGCTATTCGTCGTCGTCGAGCGGCAGCTGCGCTTCGTAGGCGTCCGCGTCGAGCAGATCGTCGAGATCGGCCGGATCGGCGGGCTTCAGCTTGAACAGCCAGCCTTTGCCGAAAGGATCCTGGTTGACCAGTTCCGGCTGTTCGAGCAGGGCTTCGTTGACCGCGACGACGGTGCCGGCGACGGGCGCAAAGACGTCGTTGGCGGCCTTGACCGATTCGACCACGGCGACTTCGTCTTCCGCATCGACCTCTTCCCCCACTTCGGGCAGTTCGACGAACGTCAGTTCCGACATCTGTTCCTGGGCATAGTCGGTCATCCCCACGACCGCCACCCCCCCCTCGAGGCGAACCCAGCAATGGGCGCGCGTGAATCGCATTTCGCTCGTCGACATCGTTGACCTCCAGCACCTGAAACGGCCCGCTTTGTACCGTCCGGCCCGCGGCGGATCAAGCCTTGTTTTCGCCGGCGCGCAAAAAAGCGCCCGGCCGAAGCCGGGCGCGCGGAAAACGCCGCGGGGCTACCCGCTGAGACCGCCGATGATCGAGACCAGCGGCATGAACAGCGCGATGACGATCGTGCCGACGACCAGGGCCAGGAAGATGATCAGCAGGGGCTCGATGATCGACGTCATGGCGGCGACGGCGTTGTCCACGTCGTCGTCGTAGGAATCGGCGATCTTCATGAGCATGTCGGGCAGCGCGCCGGTTTCCTCGCCCACTTCCACCATGCTGACGACCATCGGCGGGAAGACCTTCGAGGAGGCGATCGGCGGCGCCATGTTTTCGCCTTCCTTCACGGCGTCGTGGATGGTGGTGACGGCCTTGGCGATGACCTCGTTGCCGACGGTTTCCTTGACGATGTTGAGCGCCTGCAGGACGGGCACGCCGGCGGACATCAGCGTGCCGAGCGTGCGGGTGAAGCGGGAGATCGAGTTCTTGCTGATCAGCGTGCCGAACACCGGCGCGTGCAGCTTGAACTGGTCGATGCCCAGGCGGCCCTTTTCGGTCTTGGCCAGCAGCTTGAGGACGACGACGATCACCACGATGACGATCAGCACCACCGGGAACCGGTTGACCATCGTGTCGCTGGCGTTCATGACGAACTGGGTCAGCGCGGGCATGCCCTTGCCGCCCATCAGGTCGCCGAAGATGTCGGCGAACTTGGGCACGATGTAGGTCATCAGGAAGCCGAGGATGGACAGGGCCATGACGAGCACGACGATCGGATAGGTCATGGCGCTCTTGACCTTGCCCTTGATCTTTTCGGCCTTTTCCTGGAATTCGGCGAGGCGCGCGAGCACGACGTCGAGCACGCCGCCGATTTCGCCGGCCTTGACCATGTTGACGAACAGGCGGTCGAAGATCTTCGGATGCGCCGCGAGCGCTTCGGCGAAGGTGCTGCCGGACTCGATGCTCTCGGCCATCTGGGAGACGGCGTCGCGCAGGGCGGCGTTCTTTTCCTGGCGCTGCAGCACGCGCAGGGCGCGCATCAGCGGCAGGCCGGCGTTGACGAGGGTGGACATCTGGCGGGTGAAGGTCGTCAGCTGCTTGGCCTTGACGCCGCCCTGGAGGAACTTGGGCAGCTTGATCTCCATCTGCATGGCGCCCTTCTTGGCCGCGCCCTTCTTGGCGGGCGCGGCGGCGCCGGCGGCCAGTTCCTCGACCTTGGTCGGGAAATACTGCTTTTCCCGGATGCGGGCGACGGCCTGCGCCTGGGTGTCGGCGTCGATCTCGCCGTGCACTTCCTTGCCTTTGGAATCCAATGCCGTGAATTTGAACCGCGCCATGGTGGGTTTCCTTCCTGTGTTCGTCCCGTCGGGGTTTCGCGTTCCGTCAGGTGTACTTCAAGACCTCTTCGACCGTGGTGTATCCGTCGAGGATGCACCGGATGCCGTCTTCGCGCAGGGTGCGCATGCCCAGTTCCACGGCCTTGTCGCGGATGACGAGGGTCGGCTTGCGCTGGTTGATCAGATCGCGGATGGGATCCTTGACCCGCAGGTATTCGTAGATGCCGCGGCGGCCCTTGTAGCCGGTCTGGTTGCAATAGGAGCAGCCCGCGCCGTAGTAGAACGGCCGGCCGCCGACCTGCTGTTCGGTCATGCCCAGCTGCTGGAGGATGTCCGGCGTCGGCTGGTACTCCGTCTTGCAGTTGGTGCAGATGGTGCGGACGAGGCGCTGGCCGAGCACGGCTTCGAGGGTCGAAGCGATCAGGAAGGGTTCCACGCCCATGTCGATCAGGCGGGTCACGGCGCCGGCGGCGTCGTTCGTGTGCAGGGTGCTGAACACCAGGTGGCCCGTCAGCGAGGCCTGGATGGCGATTTCGGAGGTCTCGATGTCGCGGATTTCGCCGACCATGATGACGTCGGGATCCTGGCGGAGGAACGCGCGCAGCACCTTGCCGAAGGTGACGCCGATGGCCTCGTGGATGGGCACCTGCACGATGCCGTCGATGTCGTATTCGACCGGTTCCTCGGCCGTCAGCAGCTTGTTCTCGATGGTGTTGAGCCGGCGCAGGGCGGAATAGAGGGTGGTCGTCTTGCCGGAACCCGTCGGGCCGGTCACCACGACGATGCCGTTGGGCTTGTCGATGTCCTCGCAGAAGTACTGGTAGACGTCGTCGGGCATGCCGATGTTCTCCAGGTCCAGGGAGACGGTGGTGCGGTCGAGCACGCGGAGCACGACGCTTTCGCCGAACTGGGTCGGCAGGGTGGACACGCGGAAGTCGATCATGCGGCCGGCGACGGGCAGCTGGATGCGGCCGTCCTGCGGCACGCGCCGCTCGGCGATGTTGAGGCCCGAGATCACCTTGAGCCGCGACGTGACCGGCAGGGCGAGATGGCGCGGCGGCGGGGCCATCTCGTAGAGGGCGCCGTCCACGCGGTAGCGGATCTTGAACTCGTTCTCGAAGGGCTCGAAGTGGATGTCGCTGGCCCGGTCCTGCACGGCCTGGTAGATCACGAGGTTGACGAAGCGGACCACGGGGCGCGAATTGGCGGCGGCCTCCATCGAGGCGATGTCGTCGGCGCGGGCGCCGCTTTCGAGCAGGTCGCCGGCGTCCGCGAGCTCGCCCTCCAGGCTGGAGAGCATGTCCTTCATGGATTCGTCTTCGGAGCCGTAGTAGCGGGATATGGCGTTGGCGATTTCGCCGGCCGAGGCGACCATGAACTGGACGTCCTTCGTCAGCACGAAGCGGATTTCGTCGCTGGTTTCGGGACCGACGAGGTTGGCGACGGCCAGCGTGATGGTCGACGCGTCGACGGCGACGGGCATCACGTTGTACATGCGCGCGACGCTGCCGGGCACCGCCTGGAGGGTTTCGGCGGGCACGCTCATGTGTTCGAGGTCCACCCGTTCCGCGCCCATCAGCTGCGAGATCAGGTTGAGCCCCTGCTCCTCGGTGATGAGCCCCATTTCCTGGGCGACGTCCTTGGTCGGCTTGCCGGTGCGCTCGTGCTCGTCGACGATCTCGGCGGCCTGGCCGTCGTCGATCAGGCCGGTGCGGACCAGCTCCTCCAGAAACATGTCGGAATATTCGGCCATGGCGATGTCCTGTCTATGGTTGCTTGGCGCGGATTTGCTGCATGACTTCTTCGGTGTCCTGCGCCTTGGTCACGAGCTCCTCGTAGGCGATCTTGCCGCCCTGCCACAGTTCGATCAGGTGCGAATCGAGGGTCTGCATGCCCCATTTCGCGCCGGTCTGCAGGTCGGACGTGATGCGGAACGTCTTGTTGTCGCGGATCAGGGAGCGGATGGACGGCGTGGCGATCATGATTTCGAACGCCGCGATGCGGCCGGGCTTGTCCTTGCGGGGCATCAGGATCTGCGAGATCACGGCCACGATGCTCGTGGAGAGCTGGGTGCGGATCTGCTCCTGCTGGTTGGTCGGGAACGCGTCCACGATGCGGTCCACGGTGCGCGCGGCGCCGGTCGTGTGCAGCGTGGCGAAGACCAGGTGGCCCGTTTCCGCGGCGGTGATGGCCGCTTCCATGGTTTCGAGGTCGCGCATTTCGCCGACGAGGATGACGTCGGGATCCTGGCGCAGCGCCCGGCGCAGCGCTTCCTTGAACGTCGGCACGTCCACGCCGATTTCCCGCTGGGTCACCACGGACTTCTTGTGCGAGTGGTAGTACTCGATCGGGTCCTCGATCGTGATGATGTGGCAGTCGCGCTCCTGGTTGATGATGTTGAGCATGCTCGCCAGCGTCGTCGTCTTGCCCGATCCCGTCGGTCCCGTCACCAGGATCAGGCCGCGGGGCTTGAACAGCAGGTCCTTGAGCTGCGCGGGCAGGCCGATCTCCTCGAGCGTCAGCATCTTGGTGGGAATCTGGCGCAGGACGATGCCGACGTGGCCCTTCTGGCGGAAGATGCTCACGCGGAAGCGGGCCAGGTCGCCGAAGCCGAACCCGAAGTCCGATCCGCCGTGCTCCTCGAGCGAACGGACGTGCTGTTCCGGCGTGAAGCTGCGCATGAGCCGGTCCGTGTCTTCCGGCGTCAGCGGTTCGGCGTCGAGCGGGGCCAGCGAGCCGTGGAGGCGCATGACGGGCGGCAGCCCCACGGCCAAGTGCAGGTCGGACGCCCCCTCGGCGACGGCCAGGTCGAGCAGGTCGTTCATCTGGATTTCGGAGGATTTGAGCGTGCTCATCAGCTGGCGTCTCCCATGGTGACCCGCAGGACTTCTTCGAGGGTGGTGATGCCGGCGACGACCTTGCGCAGGCCGTCCTCGCGCAGGGTCCGCATGCCGAGCTCGCGCGCCTTGGTGCGCAGCTCGGTGGAGGAAACCTGTTCGAAGATCAGGTGGCGGACCTGGTCGTCGATCTGGAAGATCTCGTAGATGCCGAGCCGGCCGCGGTAGCCGGTGAACTGGCAATCGGCGCAGCCCTTGCCGTGGAACAGCTGGGCGGAGGCCAGCTGCTTGGCGGCGGGGCCCAGCAGGCGCAGTTCGTTCTCCTGCGGCTGGTAGGGTTCCTTGCACTTCTCGCAGATCTTGCGCACGAGGCGCTGGGCCATGATGGCGCGGGTGGACGACGCCACGAGGAAGGGCTTCACGCCGATGTCGATCATGCGGGTGACGGCGCTGGGCGCGTCGTTGGTGTGCAGCGTGCTGAACACCAGATGGCCGGTCAGCGAGGCGTTCACCGCGATTTCCGCCGTTTCCAGGTCGCGGATTTCGCCGATCATGATGATGTTGGGGGCCTGGCGCAGGATGGCGCGCAGGGCCGCGGAGAACGTCATGCCGATGTCCGAACGCACCTGCACCTGGTTGATGCCGCTCATCTGGTATTCCACCGGGTCTTCCACGGTGATGATCTTGCGGTCCGGCTTGTTGATGGTGTTGAGGCAGGCGTAGAGCGTCGTCGTTTTGCCCGAACCCGTCGGGCCCGTCACCAGGATGATGCCGTCCGACAGCGTGATCAGGCGCTCGAAGATCTGCTGGTCGTCTGAGAAGAAGCCCAGCTGCGGCAGGCCGAGGGCGATGCCGCCCTTGTCCAGGATGCGCATGACGATGCTCTCGCCGTGGTTCGTGGGGATGGACGACACGCGCAAGTCGAGGTCGCGCCCCATGACGTTGATCTGGATGCGGCCGTCCTGGGGCACGCGCTTTTCGGCGATGCTCATGTTGGCCATGATCTTCACGCGGCTGATGATGGCCGACTGCAGGCGCTTCGGGGGGCTGTCCACCTCGTGCAGCACGCCGTCGATGCGGTAGCGCACGCGGAACTTCTTGGGCATGGGTTCCAAGTGGATGTCGGACGCGCGGCTGCGGAACGCCTCCATGATGATCAAGCTGACCAGCTTGATGATCGGCGCGTCGGATTCGGTGACGTTCTCGTCCCCCACCAGCTGCTTCTTGACGTCTTCGGGCAGCGCCAAGGTGCCTTCGGTGATTTCCTGCAGCATGCCTTCGACGGCGCCGGTCGCGCGGCCGTAGTAGTTGGCGATGGCCTTTTCGATCTCTTCGGGCGGGGCCACCACGCCTTCGACGTTGCACTTCAGCACGTAGCGCAGGCCGTCGAGGGTGTCGACGTCCAGCGGATCGCCCAGGGCGACGGTCAGGACGCTTTCGTGCTTGAAGACCGGGACGACCTTGTAGCGCTGGGCGACGTCGCCGGGGACCATGTCGAGGACTTCGCGGGGAATGTCGAGGCCCGTCAGGGTGATCGTTTCCATGCCGAACTGGCCGGCCAAGGCCTTGAGCATGTCGAGCTTGGACACCGCGCCTTCGCGGGCGAGGACGTCCATGACGGGTTCGTCGTCCTGGGCAGCGATCTGGCGGGCGGCCACCGCCTGTTCCCGCGAAATCAGCCCCACGTTTTCCAGGATCTCCAGGATATAGTCGTCGTTCGAAGTCAAGGGGCTGCTCCTTCAATCGCCGCGGCCGTTCCGCCCTCGTCGGCGGAATGGACGCATGTCCAGCATGATGCGGAGGAAAGTACCCCGTTGAAAGCCTCCAAAGCAAGCCCGGAATTCGCCGCGGGCGGGACCGCGGAACCGGCGGCGCGGGCGCGCTTTCTCGGTCGGTTCGAACTGATTCACCCACGGGACAATCCCGTGGGGGCCCGGGGGCGAACAGCCCGGCGTGTTGGGCCAACGCGCCCGATCCTGCGGTTCCACGAAGGTAGGGCGTTTGGGCCCAAGTCGCCGCTTTTTCCGGGGCTCAGTATTTGCGGATGACGGCGCGGACGACGCCGCCGATTTCGAGCGAACGCTGCGGCCGGATGAACTTGTACTTGCGGTTGGCCGGCTCGAGGCGCACGCCGGCGGCGTCGCGCACGTAGTATTTCAGGGTCCATTCGCCGTCCACGCAGGCGACGACGACGTCGTTCTGCTTCGGCCGGGGCCCTTTTTCCACCAGGACGACGTCGCCCGGCAGGATGCCGGCGTCGATCATCGAGTCGCCGCGCACGGTCAGCATGTAGCTGTGGTCGGGGTCCTTGACGAGGTATTCGTCGAGGGTGACGGCCTCGGTTTCCTGCTCTTCTTCCTGGGTGGGGAAACCGGCGGCGATCGATCCAAGGAGGCGGACGGTGCCCGTCAGCTTGGGCAGCAGCGCGATGCGCCCGTTGGCGTCCTTGGCGACGTAGCCGGTCTCTTCCAGCCGGTCCAGCAGGCCGAAGACGGCGTTCTTCGACCGGTAGTCGAACAGGTCGAGCATTTCGGAATAGGTGGGGGCGCGGCGTTCCTGGCGCCAGAACTGGCGCAACAGGCGGACTTTTTCGGCTAGTTGGATGTCGCGGGGCATGGCAGGCTCCTCCCGAGGGCGGGTTGTTCTTCTATCTTCCAATAAACTGAACTTTCGTTCAGATTGCAAGCGTCTTTTTGATTCGTTGAGGATTTTCTTTCCCGGCGGGCTTCTCCCGCCTATAGTTTTGGCAAATGGCCATCCGGTCCCAACCCCGCGGAGGAACACACGTGAAACGCATCCTTGGTCTGCTCTCGTCCATCCTGCTTCTCGGCGCCGGGCTGGCGCCCGCAACGGCGGCGGAGGAAACGCCCGCCGTGCTGGCCCTGCTGGAAATCCGCGGCCTGGACGCCTTGGCCGCCGCCGGCTTCGAGCTGAGCCAGGCGGCCGGCCAGCCGGTTCCCAAAGAAACGATCTCTCTCGGACTCTACGGCGCGCTGGGCACGATGCCGGGCCTGGGCCTGCCTCCGGAGAGCACGGTCCGGGCCGTGGCGTTCCGGTCCGACCGGCCCCGCGGAGGCTGGGCGGTGCTGCTGCCCGTGGAAAACGAAGGCGCGGATTATTTCGCCTCTCTCGGCCAGAATGGCTGGAAAAACGAAACCGAAACCGCCGACGGGATTCAGCATTTCATTGCGCCGCCGGGCGTCTTCGTCCCGGTGCCGGACGTCTATTTTCTGACACGCGGCGCGACGCTGGTTGCAGCCGGCAACGTGGACGACGTCCGCCGGGCCGAAGCGCTCCGCCCGAGCCTGCCCCCCATTCTGCCGGCGGAAGGCGACGTCGCCCTCCAGATCCGGCCCGCCGCGCTCGCGGAAGCGTTCGGCCCGCAAATAGCCGAACGGATGAGCGGCGCCTTCAAGGATCCCGAGTTGCCCGCCCAGGCCGCGGCCATGGGGGCCCTCTATGCCCAGGCTTATCTGGCCGCCGCGCGGCAGATCCGGGAATGCACGCTGGGACTCGGCGTAGCCGACGGCAAGTTGAATCTCCACGTGCGCGTCGCCCCGGTGCCCGAGACCGCTTTCTCCCGCTGGGTCGCCACTGTCCGGCCGCCGGCCGCCGCCGCGAACGTCGTCGCCCTGCCGGAGGCGCTGGCCGTCGAAATCCTGAATCTGGGCGATTTGCGGGAAGCGCTGCAGGCCTATTTCCGGTTCTCGGAAAAGATGCTGGAACTCTTGCCGGCCGGCGCCGATCCCGCCGCGTTCCGGCCGTACGTGGAGAGCGAAAAGGCCGCCTATGCCCAGCTGGCCGGCGACGTCGGCTTCGCCTTGCTGCCGCCGACGAAAGAAGCCCCGCTGCGTCTTGTCCAGTACGCCGCGCTCAAGGATGCCGCCGCCGTCCGCGGCTTGTTGCCGGAACTGGTCCGCGGCGCCAACGAAATGGCGTCCGTCCTGGCGGAATCCGGCGAAGAACTCCCCTTCCGGATCGAACTGGCCCTGGGCGAGCCGCGCGAGTTCCGCGGAATCGCCGTCGATCGGCTGACCTATGCCTTCCGGCTCGACGGCGAGATGGCGGCGCTTTGGCCGGCGGCCGTTCCGACGAAGTTCGCGATCGAACTGGCCTGGGTGCCCGGCGGCCTGCTGGCGACGGTCGGCGATGCCGCGCTGACCGACACGCTCGTGGACCGGGCGCTGGCCGGCGACGCCGCGCCGTTGACGGCCCGGCCGGCCTGGCAAGCCCTCTATCCGGAGCCGGACGCCCGGCTCGTGGATACGGCGCACGTGGCGCTTTTCGACGTCTTGCGGGCCTATCTGGAATTGGCCGATGCCGCCGACGGCGGCCAGCGCGCGCAGCAGGTGCCGGCCACCGCGGGCAATCTCGAAACCTGTTCCTACGTCTTCGACGGCATCATGACCCGCATCCGGTTCAGCTTGGCCGATATCGCGGCCGCCAGCGAAAAGATCAAAGAGTTGAAGGCACGACGCGCACACGGAAATGACCCGTTCCCGTTGCCGGCCCCCGCCGCGGCCGTCGTCGCCGATCCCGCCGCGAGCGAAAGCGAAGAAGACGCCCCTCCGGCCGACGCCGGGGCCCCCGAAGAAGCGCCGGCGCAGGACTGAGTCGCCGTTTCAACGGGACTCGGGGAGCGGGCGGAAACGCCCGCTCTCTTGCTTTTCCGAAGCCGCCCCCGGCCCCGGCCGGATAAAAACGCTTCACTTTTTTCGCGCCGCAGACAAAAAACGCTTTACTTGACCGCGCGCTTTTGTTTCAATCAGATTTATAGCGTAGGTTTTCGCCCACGGAAGGCCGTCCGGTTCAACTTGCCCCTAAGGAGTGTGTCCATGAAATCTGCCGCCACCCTCGTTCGCACTTTGACGGTGTCCACCCTGCTCGCGCTCGCCGGCGTCGCCCAGGCGGAAGTGCTCCTCCAATGGTTCGAGAGCGATTGGGACGAGATGTACCAGAAGCTGCCGAAGGTGGCCGAAATCGGCTACGACAGTTTCTGGATTCCACCGCCGACCAAGGGGCCCGTCGGCACGAGCGTGAAGTGGGCCAACGTCGGCTACAATCTCTACGACCGTTTCGATCTCGGCGACGTGCCCCAGCGCGGCACGCTGGCCACGCGCTACGGCACGCGCGGCTCGCTGCGCGCCATGGTGGACAACGCCCACCGGCTCGGCATCAAGATCATCCCCGACATCGTGATGAACCACAACGGCAACGGGCCCGACTTCCGCGAATATCCCGGCATGGCGGCGACCGACTTCCACGTGGGCTGGCAGGAAGGCTACGCCAACACGCTCAACTTCAAGCGCGCGCCGCGCATGAACTGGTGGTACCACCACGAAGGCTACGGCGCCACGATGTGGTCCGACCTCGCCAACCTCATCGACATCCGCACCGAAGACCATCCGCTCAATCCCGATCCCAAGCGCTTCACCGGCCAGAAGACCGACTCCGACGGCCAGAGCTTCAATTTCGTCGACGGCACCTCCTACGTGCGCCACGTCGGCCAGTACGACCGCTACCCCTACGCCTACACCAACGAGAACGCCGCCCAGATGCTCTACCGCTGGATCGCCTGGCTCGGCAACGCGATGGACTACGACGGCCTGCGCCTCGACGCGGGCAAGCACACGCCCTATGAATTCTTCGGCTGGCGCGGCAGCGGCT
>ERZ795051.1715-NODE-1715-length-26683-cov-27.818574_pt1 | contig 26683 bp, 27 predicted proteins | sample MGYA00375135_ERZ795051 | MGnify/ENA primary metagenome ERZ795051 (study PRJEB30180, sample SAMN05720222) | activated sludge metagenome | isolation source: Anaerobic digester | place: Japan | collected 2015-05-26 ... | reverse complement strand
ATTATGTTGATGAATAAAATCATGAATCCAGTAAGAACAACCGAATTTCGTTTCATAGCTGTTCCAATTCTTCTTCAAATGCCCTATCAGCCTCAGCAGCAGCTACGGTCCTCACGATTTTCCCGTGCCTGAAAATAAGTATCTTATCTCCTGCTCCAGTAATGCCGATATCGGCATGACGGGCCTCACCAGGTCCATTGACCGCACAGCCCATTATTGCAACCGTAATATCCTTTTTCATCATATAGAGCCTGTCTCGCCAGCGCTCTGTAAATGCATGGGTATCAAAACCGTTTCTGCCGCAGCGTGGACAGGATACAATAATAACCCCCTGCCCTTTTGTTCCCCTGCCGCTTGAGTCAGCAACCGCACTTACTATTTCCCTTCCGGCGATTACCTCATTTTCAATAGTATCGGAAAGGGAAACCCTAATAGTTGAGCCAATTCCCTCGGCAAGCAGGCTGTGCAGTGCGATTGCATTTCGAACTATTCCAGGGATAAGGGGGCCTGCCTCAGTTACCCCTAGATGCAGCGGTACATCTGTCTTTTTTGCAATCAGACGGTTTGCTTCCAAAGTGTCATATATGGAAGATGCTTTCATAGATAATAGAACATTTCTGAAATTTAGGGTATCGAATATTTCTAATTCCCGTTCTGCAGTAGCCACCAGGGCTTCTGCACGGCTCATGTTTTTATCATCTACCGCTTTGCGTAAATCCGCAGGTAAACTCCCCGCATTTATACCTATGCGAATAGGGACCCCTTTTTCTGAAGCCTTTTGAACAACCGCTTTTACTTTGTCTAATGAACCAATATTGCCGGGATTTATACGGATCTTAGCAATCGGAAAGTCAAGGCAGCGAAGGGCAATTTTATAATCAAAATGAATATCAGCCACCAAGGGCATGGTTACCCGCTGAGCGAGTTCCCCAAGTATATCCGCTGCTGATATATCAGGAACGGCAAATCTTAAAAGACTGCAACCTAGTTTCTGCAGTTTATCAATCCGTGCTTCAATTTGTTTACCCGATTCGCCCTGCAGGGATTCCTTATCAAGACGGTCCTTCCACATGGTTTGTACAGCCACAGGATAGGAACCACCTACAAGAACTGATGAAAGATGATCAAAACCACCAATTTTTACTACTCGAACCATCTGAGTCTGTTTCATAAATTCCCACAAAGAAATACGGAGAAATCGACGTACTCAAGGTTTTATACCGTCGAGTTCTCCGATTCTCCGTGGTTTGTATAATAATTAGCCTGCAATACCCAGAGAGAAAACCATCACAAAGAGGGCTACGGTTTCAATAAGACCTACAACAAGAATGTAGTTACCAAAACCCTGTCCGGTTTCTGCAAGAGCATCGGAAGCGTAGGCTGCAGCCTTTCCCTGGTATAACGCAGATGCACCCATGGCAAGACCTGCAAAAAGACCTACCGCTAACTTACCAACTCCATCCAGACCACCGCTGCGAATTGCATTCATCAATATAAATCCATAGATGGTCTGCGTAAGAGGAGCACCTGCAAAGGCAACAAGGAGGAATGGTACGGGCTTATTCTGCAGAAAGCATTTTTTCCAGGACCCAATTGCGGTCATACCTGCAATACCAGCTCCAAGGGCAGAGCCAAAGGCTGAAAGACCTAATGCAGCAGCGACACCAATCATTCCGATATCCATAAGTATCTCCTTATCATGTAATGTGTCCTATTGCTGTGTTGTTTCTTTCACAGCAAAGGGCGAATATTTGACACCTGACCATTCCATACCGAGATGGCCGGAGTATTCCAACATATTAAGCCGTACCCCATGTACGACCACTGAAAGGGCGCTCATTGCCAGATTTAAGCCATGTCCAAAGAAGAGAATAAGTGCACCCGCCAGAATCCTGACAATTCCGCCAGGCAAACCAGCTGCCATGCCATTAAAGCTTTCTGCAATAGCATAACCCGCGAGGCCAACCGCAAAGAGACGGATATAACTGATGATATCCGAAAAACTGGAAACCGCTGAAAGAAAGGTCGGTAAAAAGTTCGCAAAACTCTTTAGAATATTTGCAAAGAAGTTCCCCCCCTTCTGTTCAGCAAAAATAAAATACGTTGACAGTCCTCCACCAATCATCCAGATGGCAAAGGAAGGAACAGGAAAGGCCGTCTTATCAAGAACCAGGTTGAGTACGAGGAAGTAAAGCCCAAGCACCATAGAAAGCCATCCCAACTGGGCGAAAGCAGTTAAGGATGGAAGCGCTTTTTTAATATTCTTCATATGGGCCCATACAAGCTGCACCGTTCCTATGATGAAACAAAGATGCTTTATGTTCTGCTGGACAAGCCGGGCTGCTTCTTTTGGTGCTAATGCCGGATTTGGCCTAAAAGGTGGAATAACCAGAGCTTTTAAGAAATCAGGCAGATTCTCGTAGGGCAAAGCAAACCATGTTCCATTTATTGCACCCCAGACAATGGTGGCCGAGGATAATAAAAGCAATAGTAAAACACCATCTGCAAATTTCCCTGTTTTTTGTTTTCCTTTCAAACCAAAATAGAGGCTTAAGAGTAAAATAAGAACCCCGTATCCTGCATCCCCGATTATCATAGCAAAGAAGAGGGAGAAAAATACTAAGAATGACATACTGATATCATATTCATGATAACCGGGCACAGTACCAAGAAGATCAAATATGGGTTGCACTATCCTAATATATGCAGGATTTCTGACCAAAGTCGGTGGTGTATCACCTTCCCCGGGGTCATCTATGACATAAGCCCACCTATATTCAAAGGCAGCTCGTTTAAATTTACCCGCCATATCTGCAGGAATATAACCACTGATCCAGGATATAGCCATTCCCGGGGGTGTATCCTCTGTAACTTCCATACTTGCCTTCGCAGCTTCGAACTCTGCCATTTCACTCAGTTTTTTAATTTCAACCTCAATCAGCTTTATTTGGGACGCAAGTGAGGCCAGCTTCTGTTCAATTTCAACGATTGTCTGTTTCCTTTGTTCAATTCGCTGTTTAAGCGCAGAGGCTGAAAGTTCCGGTAAAAGGAAGGGAGATTCATCTGGAATAGCACTCCCAATTACAATACAACGTACAAGGCTCTTATCCACAGAAAGAATAATCCGATCTATCCCAGGATCAAGTGTTTCATATACTTTCCTGGGTAGCTCATAGGGAATTAATGTAATTCCCTGTTTTTTCAGGTTTTCCAATGTTCCCGGCTCAAAATCGCCCCAGGGAGCAATCCGATTAAGTTCCTTTATATCTGAGGCAAGCAGTTCCTGTTCCTGTTTTTTTTGTTCCGCTAATTGTAAAACCTCATGAATAAGGGTCGATGCATCGGCAGTTGCGGTAGTTTTAGAAATATCTTTTGGAGAAATGTTCCGCAGTATACCTAAAGCACGTTCAGCCTGAGCCTTCTGTTCCATTACCTGACTGAGGGCTTCAGAGGTAACGCTCTTTTGTTCCAGATGGACTACCCCTAATTTTCTTAAGGCTTCAAGTGATGTATCCCGTTCACGGTCCAATACAACAAGGGAGACCTTCTTCATTGGTACAATCATTCTGCAGCCCTCTCCATTCCACGTTTGGCAATTTTACCCCGCACAACCGCAGCGGTCTGCTGATCGCCGAGATATACCCTAATTTTTTTGATATTGGCCTTTGTCTCTGGGATCTTTACCTTTTCAAAGAGGTTCACCCGCTGCGTAGTCGTACGAAGTTCCCGTTCCAAGCGGCGCTGTTGTTCTTCCAGGGTTTTAGCTTCCAGATCGAGCAGCAATACTTGTCTCATCCGTTCTATGGCAGTATCTAGCCACAATGGGGTACGTAAGAGATCATAGGGCTGTACTTTAAAATCAGCACCTTTAAAAACCGGGATTTCCACGCCGGCAATATTGCCCGTTTCTACCCTTAGTGCTGTAACAGACAGAATATCCTGGGTAAAATACCCCCGTTCACCAAACACAGCGATCCAGGATTTGAACTGCTCATTTACCCGGTCTTTTTCAGCTAAAAGAGTACGTATCCGGTTTTCCGTATTACGGATTTCCATTTGGAGCTGTTGTTTTTTGAGCATCAATGTCGGAAGGTAGCGCTGATACATCTTCAGCGCATCCTTCTGTTTCTTCAGCTCATTTTTCGTAAGCTTGATCTTGGCCATAGCTCCTCCGGCTCTATGCGTTCTTAGGCCAGTATGTATTGATCAGTTCGGTCCTGAGGCCTGTTTCTTCCGGTGAGAAACAGGAGGCAAGAATTTCCCAACCCAGATCAAGGGCTCGTTCCAGGGGGATATTTACCGACAGATCCATCATTTCCTTTTCGAAAAGCTCACCATACTTGAGTAGTTTATTGTCCCAATCGGACATCATAAAACCCATGGCTTTCTTTTCAAGGGTATCCTTATAGGCCGCATAGAGCTTGATCATACCATCCATGAGAGCCCGGTGATCAGACCTGGTTTTCCCGTTAACCTGCTGTTTCAAACGGGACAGGGATCCAAAGGGCTCTATACGACCATTCTTAAGGTAATACTGACCTTCAGTAATATATCCAGTATTGTCTGGTACAGGATGGGTAACATCGTCACCAGGCATGGTGGTAACCCCGAGGATTGTAATGGAACCTGCGGTATCAAAATCGACGGCCTTCTCATAGCGGGCAGCCAGCTGACTATAGAGATCGCCGGGATAGCCCCGGTTTGAAGGTACCTGTTCCTGGGTAATTGCGATTTCCTTCATGGCATCTGCAAAGTTAGTCATATCAGTGAGCAGCACCAGAACATCTTTGCCTTGGAGGGCAAACTGCTCTGCTACAGCCAGGGATATATCGGGGACCATTAGACATTCAACTACGGGGTCCGCCGCGGTATGAACAAACATGACCGTTCGGGAAAGGGCACCTCCCTCTTCCAGGGTATCCTTAAAATAAAGATAGTCGTCATATTTAAGGCCCATACCGCCTAATATGATCACATCAACCTCGGCTTGCATGGCGATGCGTGCCAGAAGTTCGTTGTAGGGTTCACCAGAAACAGAGAAAATAGGCAGCTTCTGGGAAACAACCAGGGTGTTAAAAAGGTCGATCATCGGGATACCTGTACGGATCATACGACGGGGAATAATACGTTTAGATGGATTAACCGAAGGTCCACCAATGGGGATAAGATTTTCCTTCATTTCCGGGCCCTTATCGCGGGGCGCTCCAGATCCGGTAAAAACCCGTCCCATTAAATTTTCAGAGAAGGATACCCTCATGGGGTGTCCTAAAAAACGAACCGTATCGCCGGTAGAAATCCCCCGGCCACCCGCAAAGACCTGCAGTGAAACCAGATCATTCTGCAGGCGGATTACCTCTGCCAGGGAAGTACCAAAGGCAGTATCAATTTCGGCCAAATCTCCGTAACGAACATCCGTTGCTCGAACGGTAATGACGTTACCGGTAATAGATTCTATTTTACTGTATACCTTTTTCATTTCGCCACTCCGTCCTAAGCAAGAATCTTTTCCGCGTTTTTATCCAGACCCGCGGATCGTTCGGCAACCGCATCCAATATTTCCTTTTCTATGGACATAAAACGATCACTCTTCCATTCAGAACCATTGTAATCCAGGAATTTCTGCCTCAGCCGGTTAAACCAGCTTCGGGCATCCTCCTTGTCCTTAAATTTAAACTGGGATGCCAGAATATTAAGCAGGATCGCAAAGACATGTTTCTGCCGTTCGGGGCTCACCGCCGCATCGACCGCATCAAAGGAGTTTTGCTGAAAATAAACCGAATCGAGGAAGTTACCCTTCAGGTAGATGATAAAGTCATCCAGACTGGTTCCTTCTTCACCGACAACCTTCATCATCTGTTCAACTTCGCTGCCGCGGAACATAAATTTGTGAGCATAGGCGACCTTTTCTGCTGCGATGATACCCTTGTATTTTGACCAGGAATCCAGAGGATGTATGGCCGGGTATTTTCGTGCATCGGACCGTTCACGGGAAAGTCCATGGAAGGCGCCAACAACCTTGAGTGTTGCCTGGGTAACCGGCTCTTCAAAGTTACCACCCGCAGGAGAAACGGTACCACCAATGGTTACCGACCCAGTACGGCCATCCTTAAGTCGGACAATACCGGCCCGTTCATAAAAGGCAGCAATAACCGATTCCAGATAGGCGGGGAAGGCTTCTTCACCGGGGATTTCCTCCAGACGGCCCGACATTTCACGCATGGCCTGCGCCCAGCGGCTTGTGGAGTCCGCGAGGAGCAGTACATGGAGTCCCATCTGGCGGTAATATTCGGCCAGGGTGACGGCGGTATACACCGATGCTTCACGGGCAGCTACCGGCATGGAAGATGTATTGCAGATGATAATGGTCCGTTCCATAAGAGAACGGCCCGTTTTTGGATCCAGAAGTTCCGGGAATTCCTTTAATGTTTCAACAACTTCACCGGCCCGTTCACCACAGGCAGCGATGATTACCACGTCTACGTCAGCATGACGGCTTGTAATTTGCTGAAGTACGGTTTTACCGGCACCGAAGGGGCCGGGAATACAGTAGGTACCGCCACGGGCAACAGGGAAGAATGTATCGATGAGCCGAACCCGGGTAACCATGGGATCCACCGGTTTTAGCCGTTCTGCGTAACAATCAACAGCCCGTTTTACGGGCCAGCGGAAGGACATGGCCACCGGGATTCGGTTTCCCTTGCCATCATCCAACTCTGCGATAGCATCCCGTACATGGTATGTTCCTTTTGGTTTTATTGAAGCGACCGTATATCGACCATACATATTAAAGGGAACCATTATTTGATGAGTAAAGGCCCCTTCTGGGACCGTGCCGAGGGTATCACCCCGTTCGACCACATCGCCAACCTTTGCTACCGGTGTAAATTCCCATTCCGCATCTAATGGGAGGGCGTCCAGATATATTCCCCGCTCAAGGAAATAGCCCGCTTCTTCAGCCAGCTTTGGCAAAGGATTCTGCAGACCATCAAAAACCTGCCCTAACAAGCCCGGACCAACCTCTACCGAGAGCATATCACCGGTAAATTCTACCGTATCACCTACGGCGATCCCCTTGGTCATCTCAAACACCTGTAGATAGCAGAGATCGCCTCTGATCCGGATGACCTCACTTTTTAATCGCTTATCCTGAACTTTTACATAGCCGACTTCGTTCATCGAGACAATCCCGTCGAAGCGAACGCCGACCATATTGCCATTAACGGCTACCACTGTACCCTTAGTTCCGATCATTTCGGTTCTCCCGCGTATATTCTAGATTGGGCTGCATCCATAATGGAATTATACAGACCCTGGTAAGCTTCAAAGCCTTCATCAACCTTAAATTTCTGTTTCCGTTCCAGGAGCTGAAGCTTAAGATAATAAGCATAGACCGTATCCCGGCCAAAATAATCGAACCCCTGCAGGGCTTCTATTGCAGACCACCGAGCTCTATCGAGATATAATTCTGCTTCAAGAGGTGATTCTATGGACACTGCATTTTTGGCTACCAGAGCTGCGTCTATGGGATCCGCTGGTGCATCAGCTACTACCGGATTTTCCTGTTGTTTCACATGCTGGAGTCTGAATCGAGCCAGGTGGAGCCTGAGAGCCCGTTCCCAAATTCGCCAGTTATCCAGCAAGTGAGAGCCAACAGGTTCGGGCATGATTTGGTATGCCTGGCCAAGTGAAAAGGGTGTGTTCCCCTCTGGATCAAGACGACAATAGTCTAACAATTTAAAATCCTGGGGTGATAAAAAGGACCTGCACAATTCTATAAAATCTTTGGTTTCAACAGCCGCCGATACACCATAAGAAAGGGATGGCAGTTGTGAAACCAGATAATAATAGGCTCCCACGATTTACTGCCCCTTTGCGACAGACTTAAGCAGTTCCGAGAGACGGGGATTTACATATGCAGACATAAGTTCAGCCACCGCTTCTGCGGAAAAGTCATAATAGGCAGAGCCGTCTTTGGAAGCAATACGGAACCCGGCTTGCAGGTTTCTGTCGGATTTTAATTCCACACCCTTTGAAAGTTCTGATGCAAGCTTTTTAGCAAAATAACCTTCCAGCCGCTGCAGAGCATCGCCAGGAAGCAGAACAGCCAGATTATCACTTTCCTTTTTAGCCCATTCGGTTACAATTTGTGGAATGGCAGCTTTGAGGGCTTCATCATCAAAGGCGGCAGTTACTTCACGTTTTACTATAGTATCCAAAAGTTTTTGAATCTCAGCCTGGAAACTGATAATGAGGTTTCTTGCGGCCTGTTCAATAGCTGCGATCCCGGCCTTTTCAGACCGTTCTGCATCCCTTTTACCTGCAGCTACAATTGTTTCAGCTTCCTTTTTTGCGGCTTCGACAATTTTTCGAGCCTCTGTCTGGGCTTCCTGAATTATTTTTTCTGCCTGGGCAGAAGCGGATTCAACGCCGTCCTTTTTTATTTTATCAATCAGTTCCTGCAGTTGAATATCCATAGGCTCCTCTCTTAATATTGATTTGTTCCTTCGTTCACATATCGTAAGACCTTAAGAAGTTTACGCTTTGCAATTTGGTAAACCGCCTCGGGGTCTTCATATTCCTGTACCTTCTTTTGTATCACAGCATCGACAGCAGCAGCAAGAGCATCTACATTCTCATATGTATCTATATTTATAAGTTCAAGAGAATCAAGGGCTTTTCGAATGCCGTTCAATTCACGCTTAAGGAGGGCTTCATTTTCATTGTATACATAGTTAGTGACATCGTTTTTAAGTAATCGTCGTTCATAGAGGTTTTCCAGATCTTCTACATCTTCGAGGCAATCTTCCAGTTCGGCTTTGAGTATTTTCATGAAAAGTCTTTTCCGCTCCGGCATAGAGGACCTCCCTGACTATATTAGTCTAAAACTACGTCAAGGCTTTTGCAAGCCATTACTTACCAGTCAAAACTAAAAAGCGCTTCTTCATGATATTTCCGATCGGGTCCAAAAATACAGGAAGGGAATTCAGGTCTGTTGGGGCTGTCAGGATAATGTTGGGTCTCAAGACAGAACCCTCCATGTTTTATATATCGGGATCCGGATTTTCCAGCTTCACCATTCAGGAAATTTCCTGAATAGAACTGCACACCCGGCTGGGTCGTATAGACCTTCAGCATACGGCCCGTGTGGCCCTCATACACCTCTGCACAGGGCCGCAGTTTACCCAGTTTTCCATCAACCGTATAGCAATGATCATAGCCACCCTTTACCTGGGCTATATCCCTGCCGATAGGTTTCCTCTGTAAAAAACTAAAGGGGGTATCCTTTACGGGTAATAAATTTCCGGTTGGTATCAATTGTGCATCGGATTCTACAACATGGGATGAGAAGAGAGTCAGCTCGTGGGAAAGGATGTCACCGAATCCTTCTCCCTGCAGATTAAAATAGGCATGATTCGTGAGATTGATAGGGGTTGGCGCATCGGCTTTTGCTTTGTATTCACAATGTATCTCATTATTGTTATTTAGAGTATAGGTTACCGCTGCTTTAACGGTTCCAGGGAACCCTTCATCTCCATCGGGGCTTTCCAGCTCAAACCGGACAGCTACTGAGCCCTTATCTTCATAAGCTTCGGCTTTCCAGACCCGTTTATCAAAACCCCTTCGTCCGCCATGCAGGGTGTTTTCTCCATCGTTCTTATAAAGCCCGTAGGTTGTACCATTAAGGGTAAAACGGCCATGGGAAATCCGGTTTGCAAAACGGCCTACGGTGACTCCAAAAAAATTGGGATTATGGGTATATTCGGTTAGGGTCGAATAACCTAAAAGTACATCATCTTTTAAGCCCCGCTTTGAGGGCATATACAAAGAAACCCAGGTGGCTCCATAGGTTGAAAGTGAAAACTGCAAATCTCCAGCCTTAAGGGTATAGAGCTCGACCGATTCACCGCTTGCAAGTATACCGAAAATGTTTTTGGTAATTTTCATGGCCACTCCTATATATAATCTATATTTTTTTCACGATATGACTATATCAAATATAAACCATTAAAATCAAGCCAAATCCAGTGTTCATTCATCAATTTTGAGATATCCTTCATTGATAGTATCTTATAAAATGAGGTAAAATGCCAGATATGGACAAATTTTTTGACCGATTAGGAGAGGTACTTAAGAATTTTCTTGATGAAGATTCGGAGCATCTTTTTGGAAGGCCCCAAGGCCGGCGCCCCTTCGGCGATCCTGATCTGGATGAAGCATACGATGAACTGGAAGAATTTCTCAATTCTGGTAAGGGCGAACATAAAAAGACCTCTGCATGGTCAGACACTTATACCCAGGGTACAAAAAAACCGGCTTCTCAGCCATCGATACCAGAAAGTCTGCGTAAAGATTTTGAAGAACTGGGATTGCCCTTTGGGGCCAGCGAAGAAGAGTGCAAGGCCGCTTATAAACGGCTGTTAAAGGTACATCACCCGGATCGACATGCGGGCCATCCCGGTAACATGAAGAAGGCGACAGAAAAATCAGCCCGAATCAATGCGGCTTATCAGAGGATTGAGACCTGGCGCCAGACCGGCAAGGTGGAATAGCTAATCTTCCTCGTCTTCACCGCTGATATCTCCCCACTCTGCGAGTTTACGATGCAGGGTTTTACGGCCAATTCCGAGAATCTCAGCGGTTTTACTCTTATTTCCCTTCTGGGCACCCAGGGTTTCCCGAATGATGATTTTTTCAGCCTCATCCAGAGGGATTCCAAGGGGTATATGGATTGATGTGGTCTCCGAGGATTTTCTAACCGTGGGCGGAAGGTCATCCAGGGTAATGACCGCTCCCTTTGCCAGGACTACCGCACTTTCCATACAGTTCCGCAATTCCCGTACATTTCCAGGCCAGTCATAGCTGTAAAGGGCGGTTCGTGCCCGGGGGTCTATACCATCAATCTGCTTGCCGTTTTCCTTTGCAAATTCCTTAAGGAATGCGGTTGCAAGAAGGGGTATATCCTCCTTTCGTTCCCGCAGGGCCGGTACATGTATATTCACTACATTAAGCCGATAATAAAGGTCCTCCCGGAAGGTTCCCTTTTCAATCTCAGTCTTTAGATCCCTGTTTGTGGCAGCCACGATGCGCACATCCACTTCCAGGGTTTCTTCTCCACCGACCCTCTCAAATTTCTTTTCCTGCAGGACCCGCAGAATCTTTATCTGCACGTTCTGATCAATTTCTCCGATTTCATCCAGGAAGAGGGTCCCTTCATGGGCCAGTTCAAAGCGGCCCCGTTTTCTGCCCACCGCACCGGTAAAGGCACCCTTTTCATGTCCAAAGAGTTCACTTTCCAAAAGGGTGGCGGCCAGGGCCGCGCAGTGAACCTTAATAAGCGGTTTATGTTTCCTGGGTGACAGCTCATGGATTGCATTGGCCACCAGCTCTTTTCCGACTCCGGATTCACCGGTTATCAGCACCGAGGCTTTAGTGGGAGCAACCTGTCGGATCGTGTCAAAGACCTTCCGCATGGCGGGGCTGTTCCCGATAAACATTTCAAAGGTTTTATTATGTTCCAGTTCTTCTTCGAGCCGGCGGTGCTGAAGAACCAGTTCCCGGTTTTGCAGGGCCCGTTTGACAAGAAGGGAAAGACGATCCAGATTGAGGGGCTTGGTGAGAAAATCATAGGCTCCATTACGCATGGCGTCCACCGCAGTTTCCACGGTTCCATGGCCGGTAAGCACAATGACGGGAACTCCAGGACTCTCGGTATTAATTTTTCTCAGCAATTCTTCACCGCTCAGACCAGGCATACGGAGGTCCGTAATCACCAGATCTATATCGCCCCTTTGAAACCGTTTGTAAGCCTCATCCCCGTCGGCGGCCACAACCACATCGTGACCTTCCAGTTGCAGCGCTGCAGCGAGACCTTCCCGAATATTTTTTTCATCATCCACTACAAGCAATTTAAACTTCATGTTTGTTCGCCCCCATAGGCAATGAGTTTTGTCTCTTTCTGTGGTATCGGAAGGGTAATCATGAAACTGCTCCCCTCCCCTTCCTTGGATTTAACGGATATTTCACCCCTATGTTCCTTGATAATTTTAAATACCAGGGTGAGTCCAAGGCCTGAACCTGTTTCTTTTGTGGTAAAATAGGGTTCAAATATTTTTGATATATTTTCTTCACTGATCCCTATTCCGGTATCGTCGATATAGATATGAATTTCCGAGCCTGTGCTTTCTGTTTTAATGGTTAATGTTCCCCCTTCGGGCATGGCGGCGATGGCATTTTTTATCAAGTTTAACAGGGCCTGTTTAATATACCGTTCATCGTAGCAGAAGGGCGGAAGCTTTTCGTCCAGTTCGAGTTCTGTTTTGATGTGGTTTTCTTCCAGTTCGTAATGGACAAAATCCACTAGTTCATGGATAAGATTATTAAGATTGCCCTCCCGCAGTTCCATATTCATGGGACGGACTGCAAAGAGGAAATCCACCACAATACGGTTAAGCCGGTCTATTTCTTCGTTTACCACGGCCAGATATTTTTCTAAAAGGTCAAAGGGGGCAGCTCCGATTGTCACTGGTTCAGGGTGTTCCGGATCATCGGAACAGGCGGCCCGGCTTGCCTGCAAAGCCTTTTGAATAAGCTGGATATGGATAGAAATAGATCCCAGGGGATTCTTAATCTCATGGGCCACTCCAGCCGCCAGGGTGGTGAGGCTTGCAAGGTTTTCTGCCCGTCTCAGCCTGGCTTCCTTTGCACGTTTTTCAGTAATATCTTCCACATGGATAAGAGACCCGGTCACCCTCCGATCCTTAACGAGGGGTAGCACACTGATGGCTAAAAGCCTCTGGATTCCCTTAACCTCCACATCAAATTCCCGGTCCAGCACCCGGTCTCCCTCTATGAGGGTTGCATGGAGAAAGTCCGCAATCCGGTCATCGGCAATGCTGGCCCAGAGGGGCCGCTCCAGCTGGTCATGAAAAACCAGGGGCAGGAGCCGTTCCGCGGACTTATTTACCAGGATCAGATTATATTCCGCATCACAGACCAGAAGTCCCTCTGCAAGGGAATCGAGGACTGATTCCAGCCGTTCATTTTCGGCGGCGGTTCGGATGAGCAAATCGGTTATCTGTTCTGCGGTCATCTTGGGCAGCTTTTTCAGCGCCCGTTCAATAAAGGTTCTCATTTAAATTGCTTCCAGCATCGAGATAAATAGCCGTTCCAGACTGCTTAAAGGATTTTGATTAAAGGTGGAAACCGCACTGTCCGCTTCTTTTATCTGATCCTTCCAGTATGTAACAAGGGTAATAAGCTCAGGACCTTTCTGATAGTTCTGCAACAGGGATGTGCAAAGTTCTAACAGTTGCATTAAAAAGTCTGTAAATACTAAAGGCATTGAAAAATTATCCAGTTCCTTCATTACCATGGTGAGTATGGTCCGTACCGTTGCATTCTGCAGTCCCTCCGGTTCTGGTAAAGCTTGAGTAAAGGATTGTAAAATCAGACGATTTTGTTCGCTGTGAACAGAGAGCATACGTTGGGCCTTCTGAATCAGGGAAGCTAAAAAGAGTCCTGCAGTTCTGGTAATCTGTTCCGGCGGAACGGGTAAAAAAGATTCCAGATATTTTTGAAGCGAAGGAGAAGACCCATCATCAAAGGCTCTTGAATCCCGAAAAACCCGCCGGATCACTTCCTGTTCGGTCCTCTGATCCCGTGGTTCAAAGGTATAGGGCCGAAGACGGGACCGGATTGTGGGCAAAAGGGCTGACTTTTTTGCGGTAGACAGCACAATCTGGGTTGTATCCGGGGGTTCTTCCAGGATCTTTAAAAGGGCATTACGGGCACTATCCTGCATCCGATCCGCATTTTCAATTACTAGCAGTTTACGTTTTCCTGAGGGGGCAAGCCTGGCCCAATAGGCAGCGCGTCGAATCTGAAAAATTGGTATTGTATCCGAGATACCTTCCCGTTCAAGCTGAAAGACATTTTTTAAGAGATTAGCAGTAAGCTTTTCCCGGTCCGTTCCATCATCCTGTCCAATACTGAGTTCTTCGAGAATTTCATTACAGGTGGTGATTAGCGGGGCGAGCTTACCTAGACGGGCTTCTTCACCTTCCCATAGCTGAGGATTAAATCGATTAAGCAGCTTTCGGACTGATCGAAAAAAAAGCAATTTAGCAGCCGATTCTGGCTCCCGAATATAGGCAGCAGAGGCGGCAGCAATTTCTGCAGAAAAGTCTCTGCTTCCTACCAGGAGGAGATCAGGATGCAGCAACTGCCGGTGTTTAATACATTCAGAACAGGTGCAGTTCCAGGGGGCTTCCGGAGTAAGACATGAAAGGGTCCTGCCTAGTTCGAGTGCCGCAGTTCCCTTTCCGGAAGCTGGGGGACCTTCGAACAATATTGATGGAGGCAAGACACCTCCCTTAAGGTCCGCCATAAGCTGCTGCACCGCAGGCTGGCCCAATACATTTTCAAACATGCCTAAGCTCCCAGTTTAATCGCAGGATTCCGCTTCAGTTCTCCAATAAGGGGTAATAACAGCTTTGCAAACCAGCTGTTATCGAGCAAAAAGCCGGGATTGAACAGGGGCTGGTATGCAAGTACAAACAAAACAAGGGAAACAACCAGGGTGCCCTCCACGAGTCCCAGCAGAAAGCCGAATATATGGTTCAGAGAATCCAGATGGATCCGTTCAATAAGGTCATGTAAAATTGCTTCCAGGATTTTAATGACCACAAAGGTGATGAGAAAAAGAATGACAAAGGCAGCTAATTCAGGGAAGATGGTGAGACCAAATTGGGTTCGTAAAAAGGCTGCACCATTTTTAAAAAGTAAAAACCCCACAATGAGCCCTGACACGATGGATGCAACGGCCATAAATTCCTCGATGAAGCCTTTAAGAGTACAGCGGAGTACGAAAATGATGAGCAAAGCGCCGAAGATTATATCGATGGTGGCGATATTCATATTGAGCCTCCCCTTATGTGGTTAATAATCTGTTCTGCAATCAACTGGGACGCATTGGTGGAACCAATCGCTTTTGCCGCTTCTGCCATGAACTGCCTTTTTTTATCGTTCTGCGCAAGTTCCTGAACTAAGGCAATCAATGTTTCCGGTGAAGCGTCAGAACCTACAAGGACCTCCGCAGCCCCGGCTTTCTGGAAAAACCGTGCATTCACAACCTGGTCTCCCCGAGTACCGGAACCTGCAAGGGGTATTAAAATCATCGGTTTGCCCGCTGTGGCAGCCTCCCAGACCGTACCGGCGCCGCTGCGCCCCACTATAAGTTCCGCTGCGGCAAGCACATGGGGAAGTTCATCCTTTATGTAGGGATAGGGTTTATACCGGTCAGAGGGAGAAAGGGCAGTTTCCAGATTCGGTCCGGTTTGATGAACGACTACATACTGTTTAGCCAATTCTGGGAAAGCTCTAGCCACAAGTTCATTGACCTGCCGGGCTCCCTGGCTACCGCCTAGAACAAGCAATATACGGGACTTTGGATCCAGTCCCAAAAACTTGCGCCCCAAATCTGCATTGCCTTCATAAAAGGCCTGCCGTACCGGGTTCCCCACCGCCTGGGCTTTACTGCGGTACTGGGGTTTAAGCATATCGATCGTGTCCGCATAGGCTGTAAAAATACGTTTTGAAAAGGGAAGATTGAGTTTTGTTGCAAGACCGGGGGTGTAATCAGACTCATGGGAAAAAACGGGGATTCCAAGAGAAGCTGCCGCTGCGCAGGGAGGCACACTCACAAAACCACCCTTGGAAAAAAGCAGGTCCGGCTTTAGGGTGGACAATATGTGACGGGCTGCAAAAAAGCCTCCTGCAATATTAAAGATGTCTGTAACATTCTTAAGTGAAAAGTACCGCCGGAATTTACCCGTAGGGATGCCGAAAAACTCAATCCCAGCCTCTTCGACTATGGTTCTGTCCATTCCATCCCGGTTTCCGATCCAGATGATTCGGCAAGGATACTGCTTTTGCAATTCCCAGGCAATCGCTAAACCGGGATATATATGGCCGCCGGTGCCTCCACCGGTAAAGGCAATCGTAGTCATAAAACAAAACTACACAATTATTGCAGTTTTCGCAACCGAAAAGAGGAAGGGATAAGATAAAAGTATAATCAGGAGGGCATCATATTGATGAGGGCCTCATTACGGAAGAGTTTTGCATATTTTCGAGCGCTGAGTCCCAGTTTATCTTCTATATCCGGATCTGCCCCGGCATCCAGGAGTTTTTTACAAAGTTCGACATCGCCCTTGCCTACTGCGATAATGAGGGCTGTCTGGCCGTCCTTGCTTTGAATATTAACATCCGTACCTGCTTCAATAAGATCCTCTACAATCTGGCTATAACCTCCGGCTACCGCATCCATGAGGGCCGTATTACCCCGATCATCTGACCGCAGATTAACATTCGCTCCTGCATCGATAAGAAGATCTACCATGGCTCTGTTAGCTTCTCTCGCAGCGATACAGAGCACCGGTACACCCTTTTTATCCCTTGTATCGGGAGGGAAGCCGGCCCGTAAAAAGAGATCCACCCCATGGGCATTACCTTCCCGGACCGTATCCGCAAAGGCATCCCCCCGTATGGAGATGCCCAGTTCCAGCAATTCTTTGCGGGCAGATCGGCGTTCAGCCACATCGGTCCACTCCTTCTTTTCCGCTTCTAAGAAACTGCCCAGGTCCTCGAGGGATAGAACAAGGAAAAAGGGGGCAAGATATGGGGCTTGCACCGGCTCCCGTGAAGGTCTGTAGAGTATCATTGGCTTTTCAGATCCAAGAGCAAAACCTGCCACAAAAGAAAGCCATGCGCTGGGGGCTGAATTCATGGAGTATACTGAAACCAGGTGAGTGGCCGGTCCCATAATTTCATCAAGACGATGCTTATCGGTACGCCAGTTTTTACCAATCTGGAAAGCATCGGCGGAAATTTCAAGGGTGTGAAGCATCTTTAAAATAGAGCGAGCCTGTTCAGCATCGGCTTTTTCGCACAGCACTAAGACTTTCATCAATATACCCCGAACCTTATGCCCGTACTTTCATCATACAATTATCCAGATAAAAAATAGCAGCCCCATCTTCGGGCATGATATCCAGAACCTTTCTAAACTGATACATAGCATCCGTAAAATCCTTGCGATAATAACTCATCATGCCCTGCTCAAAAAAGTTGTTTGCCTTCATTTTACGTTCCAGGAGCTGGGGGTCTAAACCATCAAATATTTCAAATACCGAAACTGGCTCCTCCTTTCCTTTTACCCGCACCTTTCCAATAAAACGATACATATAGGCTCCAGGATCCTTAAGGCTTTTAAAGGTTTCATCACTTATTGCAATAGAAATATTAAATACCTTGGTGATACTTTCCAGACGGCTTGCCAGGTTCACCGCGTCGGAAATCACCGTATTCTGCATCCTATCCTCCACTCCCACAACGCCGAGCATCAGCGTTCCCGTATGAAGTCCAATTCCCATAGAAAGGGGCCGGTAATTACATTTAGCCCGGTGGGTATTGTATTCGAGGATAATCCGCTGCATATCAATGGCTGAACGGACCGCCGCATCGGGCCCTTCTTCATTAGGGAAAAGCGCCATGATTGCATCCCCCATATATTTATCGACAAAGCCCCCATGCTGGGTTATGGCTGGAACGATACGAGCCAGATATGAGTTGATGAATTTAAAGCTTTCTTCAGGGGTCAAATCTTCTGATAAATTGGTAAACTGCCGTATATCAGAAAAAAATATGGTCATTTCCCGTTTTACATGATCTCCTAACCGTAAATCTACCACACTTGGTTTTTCGAGAATTTGTAAAAACTCCTTTGGTATAAAACGGGTAAGCGCTATGGATACCTTATCCACATAATCTGATAGGAGGGGCTCCTCCGGGATCGGAGGCGGATTCCAAAGGATCATGAACACAAAGAAACAGGCGAGGAGCAGCATCTGTCCACCAAGGATAACAAGATGGCTTTCATAGCTGATTGGAATAATAAGCGATAGCTGTAATATATATGGTACCGCAGAAAGCATAACCGCAAGACTGTAAAACAAAAGGATCGCCCCACCCTTCTGCTTGTTTTTCAGGACCACTAACCCATAGATTAAAATATAGATTCCTAAAAAGAAGGTTCCGATAAAAAAGGTAATTGTAAAAAATGAACTGAACAATCCCATGATAACAATCGCAGTCAATTCAATCAGTGCAACAATAAAGGATGACCGTATGGCGGGTCTGCTGGCACGGCTGGAAAAAATAAAAATCCCAAGTGCAGTCTGCTGTGCCAGAAGCAGGGCCAGAAGTCCCTGAATCATATATTGAGCCCTGGGCGGTTCCTTATTTATGTACAGCAGCAGAAGGGGGCTCATCACCAGCAGTGCAAAGAGCAGGAACAGTAATGAAAGCACCAGCAGCATAATCCGGGAAAAACCCTTTCTTTCCCTTAATGTAAAAAAGGAACCTAAATAAAAGGCTGAAAAGGCAAGCTCTAAGGCTCCGAGAAAACTGATAAGGGCCGCAGAAAACAGGGTTAATAAAACTTCTTTGGATTCAAACAGTTCTGTCATACTTTTACTTTATACTATAAATCGTTGCTTGGGTAGACTTTTTTGCTATGTTTAAGAAGGGTTTGTCTGATAGAACCTGGCGGCTATATGCGGCATCTGCACATTGTTGTCCGCCCAGCTCTGTAATAAGGCACAATATGTTGGAGGATGTAAAAGGCTGACCACAAAAAAAAGCCGGCTGTGAAATCCACAACCGGCCTTTGTGCCGCCAAAGGGAATCGAACCCTTGACACAAGGATTTTCAGTCCTTTGCTCTACCAACTGAGCTACAGCGGCGTCACGGTTAGTTTTATACCTAAGATGAAAAAAAATGTCAATATAAATTGAATTTTTTTTTTATTTTTAAGTTATCTGCGGCTCTATTAAAACTCAGGAAGTTTTAAAAGCGCCGTTTTTTTAAAAGACTCCGCGGTTGATGAAATATAATGCAACTATTCCGAATCAGTTTTTTGGTGTTCCTTATTGGTAAATTGAGAATAAAGGGCTATATTTATAGTATGCTGCTTTTACGAGCAGATTTCTTTGTACGGATATACTACAGGAGGTATGTATGACTATTTCTGTAAAGAAATCCCTGGGCGTCGCAATCCTAGCGGCTGCTCTTACGCTGCCCGCTTTCAGCCAAAGTATTGAGGATTTGCAGAATAGCGCTGATGCGATGGCTAAGAGCTTATCCGCCGCGCTGCCCTTTAATTCTACTCTGGGGCTCAACTAGTCCGACGCCTATATCGGACAGTTATTGGGGGTTCCACCCCACTTTGGAGTGGGTGTTTCTGCGGGGGCCACAACCGTTCAGGCTGATGAAATTATAACCCTCTTAACTACATTAGGGGTAGATACGGGAGCATTCCCCGGAATCGTTCCCATTCCTGCAGCGGTGGCAGAGGCTCGCATTGGCGGTTTCCTGCTTCCCTTTGATATCGGTGTAAAGGGAGGCTATATCCCCCCAAGCCTGGGTCAAACCATAAAGGATACCACCGGCGGTCTTAACCTGGACTACCTCGCGGCTGGCGCAGATCTGCGCTTCGCCCTCATTAAGGGCAATCTGCTCCTTCCCCGGGTGAGTTTGGGAGTCGGTGTAAACTATATGAAGGGTGGATTGAGCACCACCGTAGGCAGTGATCAAACTTTCACATATAATACATATAGCATATCTGCTACAAAACCTGAATTAGGCCTTTCCTGGGAAACCACCACCATAGACCTGAAGGCCCAAGTGTCCAAGAGCCTTCTTATCTTTACCCCCTACCTGGGTGTTGGAGCCGCCTATGGCATGTCTAAGGCAGGGTATTTTGTAAAGAGTGACATAACTTATGATGGAACTCCAATAAACGACAGTCAATTACAGACTATTAAGGATACCCTTTCTAATGCCGGTATCACCCCGCCGGACATTTCCGCCACGGGTATTTCCTCCTATTTTGCAAACAATGGGTGGGCATTCAGGGCCTTTGGCGGGCTGTCCCTTAATATCCTTGTATTGCGCGTTGATGTAACAGGACTTTACAACTTTAGCGATGGCAGCTACGGCGGCAGTTTGGGAGTACGGTTCCAACTGTAACAGGGTGAGTTTCCAGATTGCTGCAGAGGCTACAGAAGCCACTTAAACCTGCAGCTATGTGCAGAATATCCCAAACAATTAACGCCTGAGAAGATGATAATACAGCTTCTCAGGCGTTTTAATTTGACTCTGCCCATCGGAATATCCTACAATATACAATAGGTGATCTGAAAAAGTGGCAATTTGGAATTATGAGTAAATTACTAGAGGGAGTTCTGTGCTCCAGGAGGATTGTATGGGCAAAACAAACCAGTATTTGACCTTTCGTCTGGAAGATGAACAATATGCGGTAAGTGTATATTCTGTCCGGGAAGTTTTAGAATATGTACCCATTACCCGTTTGCCGCAAAGCGCGGCTTATTTAAAGGGGGTCATAAACCTTAGGGGTATGGGGATTCCTGTTATCGATCTCAGAACAAAGTTTGGTATGCCCGATGTGCCCATAACTAAGGATACAAGTATCATAGTGCTGGATATACAAGGCTGGGAAGGACTCCTCATCACAGGGGCCCTCGCAGATTCGGTTCAGGAAGTAATAGAACTGGAAGATACTGAAATTGAGCCAGCTCCCCGGTTTGGAAACAATCTATCGGTCAATTACATTCAAGGAATAGGTAAAAAGGACGGGAAATTTATAATCATCCTCGATATGGATAAGATCCTGAGCACCGATGAAGTGATAGATCTTTCCCAGGTAGATACCCGAATAGCTGAGGGACAGGTTCCAGAAGGCAAAGTCTAAGACTCTTTACGAATTTCTTTTTTTTCCAGATACATTGATGGCCAGATCGACCTCTGCAACCGTTACTTTTAATTTACTTGCAATGAGTTCCGGTGAAAATCCAGCAAGATATAATTCCAGTACCTGTTCAGAAAATGATGGGGCCTTTGGTTTTAATTCCGTTTCTGCTCTTACAAAGCGGGGTTGCGAAGGATTTTCAGCAGGTTCAGCGGAAGAATCACCTGCGGTTGCAGCTTTTTCCTGTTCAAATAGGGGTGCATCCTGTGCCAGATCCGGCTTTATAACAGGCCGCCCCTGTCTTCTTCCCAGCTCGGCATAGGCCTGTTCTTCAAGGGTTCTACGCTGTATTTCTTTTTTATACGCTAAAATCCGTTTATCCGTATCTTCCAGCAAGGATTTTAAGGATTTCACCCTGTCTTCTATAAGGGCAATATCCCGGTCGGTTGCAGCATCGATATCCGCAATAAGCCGGTCTACTTCATCTCTGAATTCTGCAAGTATTCGTTCCTTACTTGTCTGTCTAATAATTAAGGACCGTACATATACAAAACTAAAGGCCCATAGAATGAGGCTCGCAATTGAAAATAGTAAGGATATATTCATCAGGCTTAACCGCTCACATCTATATGTTTACCTAAATCGGGATCTTTTATAACATCAACTTTTTTTTCATCAATAGAATCTTTCTTTTCATCTTTTTTTTCAGAGGTCTCTTCCTGACCTTGTTTTTTTGCATTTTTATCCTTAATCCGCTCAGCCCCATCTTCTGGGTCTTTGGTTTCATTGACCGAACGGACCTTCTCTTCTGTTTTTTTTAAATTAACCGCCCCTTGCAAAGATTGCTGTAATACTAACCCTTCTTTTTCTGCAGACTTTTGTTTTGCCACCTTATCCATTTGAGTAAAAAGGGTTTGCAGGTCAATTGGTTGTATAGCCATCGGGGCCTCGCTTTGCTTCCTCGTCCGGTTCTTCATATTTTGTAACCCGGATAAGGTTGTTTTCCAGGACAAAGGTTACAGCACGGTATTCGTTTTTTACATCCTCTTTTGCATCCCTGATGATGATCTTTACGCCGGGGTATACCTTGCTTGAGGCCGATACTTTTCCCCGGATTTTTAAGGTGTTTAAATAATTCTGGATGGATGTAATTTCCTCGGTAATTGCCTGAATGTCCCGCAGCATAAACTGCCTCCGCTCCAGGAGCTCCTGCAAATAGGCTTCCTTGTCTTCTGGTAGAGATTTCCGTTGCTTTTTAATACTGCTGAGGGTTCGCAGGTTCAATTCAATATCTTCTAATTGTTTATCCAGACCATCCTTTTTTGCAAGCAGTTGATCCAATTTTTCCTTACTCTTTGGATCGAAGCCTACTTCACAGATGGTTTCAGTGCCGCTGACAGGACTGCCAAGGACTTTTGCATTAATCTCTTCTGCGGCTACAAGCCGGCCACCAACTATATTAGCCCGTTTACCCTGGCAGATGATACTCTTATTTGCATTAACCTGGGAGTTGATGATACCATCGGATACCACAACCATGTTTCCCGCTTCTACAATGGCATTTTCTATAAATCGAGCCCAGATGGAACGGCCGGCCCGTACAAAACCGCTGTTCTTTCCTGTTATACCCTGGTGCACTATGATATCACCCTCTGCATCCAGTTCTGCCTTCTCGACCGTGCCATGAACCTCTATATTACCAGCCGCTTTTACCGAAAAACCATCTTCCACATTTCCAGTTATAATAACCGTACCAAGGAATATGATATTTCCAGTCCGGAGATTAACGTCTCCCTGCACCGTATAGACCGGTTCAACATTAATTTTACCACCGCTTATTACAACCTGACCATTCATATCAGCAATGATAGTCAGCTGATCATCAGCCACATGGACATTTTTCCCCAGAGGCAAGGGAATATCCTTGCCGTTTTTAGCGGGAATTACCTTGCCCGTAACGGTCTTACCGGGTATCCCCCGTTCAGCAGGGACTTTTCGAGCCAAAGGCTGACCTTCTACCACATTCTGAATGATATTAAGTTCCTTAAAATCGACCCGGCCGTTAGCACCTTCCTTAAGTTTTATCTTTGATTGATCCGTATCAAAATTATATTGAATATAGGCATCCCGTCCGTTTACAGGGCGGCTGCCTTCAGCGACGAGCACCATTTCCTTGTATTTTGGTTTATCTGTAAATTCCTGCAGTACATCCTCTTTAACCCCATAAACCACCCGGTTGTTGCGTAAAAAACTCAGTATGGTCTCCGAAGACAGGTCGCAACCTCCAGGACCGGGGGGGGTAACATAGATATAGGCCTTCATCTCCTGATCCGCGATATCTACGGTGATAATTGCATCATTGGCTGGATTCTGTATAAAGCTTCCAACCAGGACGTATTCACCAGCCGTTTCCTTTACAATTCTGGATACCAAGCTGTCATCTATATCCCTCACAGCCCTTCTCATTAGGGCTTCCATGGCCTGTTTTTCTGTCGCCCGTCTCCCCTTTCCTTTCGGAGCAGTTACCTTTAAGAAGGCTCCTTCGGGGCTTAAATGGACAAAGACTTCCCCATCCCGATCTTCAATTATTGGAGCAGCAATGGCAAGTTCGGGCTCCAGGGTTTCCAGAATCGAAGCAGCTTCCTTTTCTTCTGCTTTTTCATAGGCATTAATTCGCCAACTTTTTTTGCCCGTACCTAAAAATCCAGGATTGCCCCGTTCTATGATCTCGTACTCAATTTTTTTTACACCTACCCCGAGCAAGGTGGCAGCATTATATACCGCTTCTTCCAGGGTCTCCCCCTCAGCTTCCACAGATCGGATTGTCCGGTCCCGTTCCAGCCGTTCTTTCATTCTTTGTTGTAGCTGGACAAAGTCGATCATGGAGAGCGCTCCTACATAATTCCTTTACGGATATTGGTTAATTTTGCTCGAAGCCTGAGAATAGCCTTAGTATGAAGCTGGGAAACCCGTGATTCGGTGACTTCCAAAACTTGTCCGATTTCTTTTAAGGTTAGATCTTCGTAATAATAGAGCACCAGTACCTTTTTTTCCTTGTCGGGCAGCTCGTTAATGGCTTCTATGATGATACGTCGTATTTCGTCTTTTTCTACAATAATGTCAGGATTCAAGCTGGAAGGTGCTTCTATACTTTCACCGATGGAAACCTTGTCGTTCTCGTCCCCTGAAAACCAGACATCATTGAGGGATAATATGGATGTGCCTGAAATCCGCATCATTGTCTTTAAAAATTCATCTTCGGTCATTCCTAAAGCCTGGGCGATTTCCTGATCCGTTGCAGTGCGACCAAGTTGGGCTTCCAAAGAACCAATTGTATCTTCCAGTTCCTTAGTTTTTTGCCGAACCGAACGGGGAACCCAATCGATCGATCTCAGTTCATCAAAAATAGCCCCTCTGATCCTCGTTACTGCATAGGTTTTGAATTTTACGTTTTTTTCCGGATCGAATTTTTCTATAGCATCCAAAAGGCCAAAGGTTCCAAACCCCACAAGGTCATCAAATTCTACATTATGAGGCATGCCTACAGCTACTTTACCGGCTACATATTTAACCAACGGTGCGTATTGTTTAATAAATGTTTCACGGATTTTTGGATCCCTGGTTTTTTTATAGGCAAGCCAGAGTTCTTCTTCCGTTTTCTGCTCCAGGAGGACATTCCCCATACCCTATCCTTTCTGGTCCCGTTTCAAAATTGTTTGTATTGCCATTGCCATTTCTTTTGGATCAAAATCAGCCGAGGTTCCAGCCTTTTTAATTGGAGTGGATACTTTAGCATCCGCTGATTCACTCTCCTCTCCAAGCTCCGAAATGGGCATCACAAAGGCATCTGACATTCCTTCGAGGTCAGGCAATTCATCAACATCATCGATGACCCCAACGGGGAGTGCCGGACTTGGACTCGATTCTTCATTACTTTCTGTTCGGGCCGTACCATGTTCTTCTCTAGTATAGCCTTCTTCAACGTTCTGGTCCAGAGCTTTTTCAGAAATGAATTCATCTTCCTCAATGGTTTCTTTAACTAACTGTGAGGAAAGGGATTTTTCAGGGATCGTTTCATCATCTCCTACGGAAATATTTACCTTTGATCCAATATCAGGAATATCAACTACCGAATCTGTAGACTCCTGGGATGGTGGCTCTATAAGTTCAGGAATGAATTGCGTAATAAGCCAATACACGATACCAGAAAAAACAAAGAAAAATACCGCAAATATGCCTGCCCGTAACAGGGCAGTTAAAAAGGCTGCACCTGCTAAGAGACCAAAGAGCAGAGAAAGAATAAAGGCTATACCAGCAACTATTCCGCTGATTTTTGGATCAAACACCTATAAGCTCCCCTTACAAGACTAGGATAGAACCGGAACAGCGTCAAGCCGCATTATTCTCGATTAAAGAGGCGCTTTATAAGGTTCCCCAGACCACCATCCTGACGGATCTCAGTCTTTTCCATTCGTCCCACAATATGCTGCATGCAAAGTGATGCCTTGCTCTTGGGATCCAAAACCATAAAGGGTTTTTGACGTAAAACCGCCTGAGGTACCGCTGGATCGTCATAGATAAAGCCCAGGTAATCCACCTTAAGGTTAAGGAATTGGCCTGCAATATTGATCATCCGATCCGCCACCTTTTTAGCCTCCGCCACGGTTTTAACCCGGTTTACCACCAGTTTAAGTCCCATATTCAGGTTATCAATTTCTGTGGCAATGATTTTAATAATCCCATAGGCATCGGTGATGGCCGTTGGTTCAGGAGTTGTAACGATAACCGCATCATCCGCTGCGGCTACAAAGGAAAGTACATTATTGGAGACCCCGGCGCTTGTATCTATAATAATAATATCCGCATTGGAGAGGGTATACAGTTCATTTATAAAGTTTTGCCGCTCATCCTCACTAAGATTGGCAATTTTAGAAAAACCTGAGGCTCCTGCGACGATCTGAATTCCGTATTCTGTATCAAGCAGTATGTCCTTCATTGTTTTTTGTTTACGGATCACATGATACAAATTATATTTCGGTATCATGTTCAGCATGACATTGACATTGGCTAGTCCCAGGTCTGCATCCATGACAATGACTTTTTTACCAAGACGGGCGTAAGCCAGTGCCATGTTAACAGATACATTTGTTTTTCCGACCCCGCCCTTGCCGCTTGCAACAGTGATAATACGGGTTTTCCTGCTCTGTTTAGTGTTGGTCGGAGCTGCAGATTGGGTGCTATTATTTTTTGCTCTCATCAATTCTCGTAGCTGTTCTGCCTGGTCTTCCATGAATAACTCCGTTAAATTACTTCTCTATTTGCTAATGCAAACTTTTCTTCGATTCGCTGGCGATTTATTTTAAAGCCTTCCAGATTGATTAAAAATCTCACCGCACTGGCCCGTTCTATATCCTGTGGAACCCGTTGACCGTTTGTAATGAAAGAAATAGTCTTGCCCCGTTCAGCCAGGGCGCTGATAATATTTCCGACCCGGGTAGTTTCATCAAGCTTGGTTACAATAATGGACCGGTAATTAAAGGGCTCGTATTGCTGCATAATTTCTTTGATATCGCTGGACTTTGTAGAAGCCGAGAGTGCAAGATGCACTTCGGCACCGCTGCCGCAGGCGGAAAGGATCTGTTTCATTTCAGCGAGCTTGACCGCATCCCGGGGACTTTTGCCGATGGTGTCAACCAGCACAAGATCAACCTCCTGAGAATACATGGCTATGGTTTTCCTCAGGTCATCATAGGTTTCCACACAGGATACGGGGATTTGCATAATATCCCCATAGGTTTCAATCTGCTGTTTTGCTGCAATACGGTAATTATCTATCGTAATCATCCTGACAGAGAG
>ERZ795051.1714-NODE-1714-length-26725-cov-6.109111_pt1 | contig 26725 bp, 24 predicted proteins | sample MGYA00375135_ERZ795051 | MGnify/ENA primary metagenome ERZ795051 (study PRJEB30180, sample SAMN05720222) | activated sludge metagenome | isolation source: Anaerobic digester | place: Japan | collected 2015-05-26 ... | reverse complement strand
TCGTCCGGTTCAGAAGCCCCAACCACAGCCTCGACGTGGGCAAACCCCATTTCTGTTTTCTACTTTTTGCTTTCTGCTTTCCCCATTGAGCTCCCATCCCGCCAACGACACCGCATCAAACCGGCCCACCCCCATTGCGATTGCTCGTCCGGTTCAGAAGCCGTAACCACAGCCTCGACGTGGGCATCCACCATTTCTGCTTTCTACTTTTTGCTTTCTGCTTTCCCCTTTCAGGCCTCATCCCTCATCCCTCATCCCTCGCTTGTCCTTACCCTCCGGCCATGAGTTTCCGCAGGGCTTCCCGCAGCGCCAGCAGGTGCGCCGGCCGTTGGAGCACCACGTCTATCGAGGAGGTGTCTTCCGGCGGTTGCCCGCTGTACAGCATCACCCGGGTTTTGGGCGACCGGAGTTTGATGATGTGCGCCAGCTCCGCCCCGGTCATTCCCGGCATCGAATTGTCCGTCACCACCGCGTCATGAATGGCCGGGTCAAACAGCTTCAACGCCTCGGCCGGGTCGCGCGCCGTGTCCACCGAGTAGCCAAAGCTGGCCAAGAACCACTTGGTCGTCAGCCGCGCATCGTCCGAATCATCCACCAGGAGAATCGTCCGGGGCGCAGCGTGCCGTCTGACATCCGGCTCCCCGCCAGAGCCGGGAGTCAAAGGCTCGGACCCGGCATCATGGAACTTGCTCAATCCAAGGATTATACGCCTCAACAAGACACCGGGTCCATGCACCTTCCGGACATTTTGGTTCAGTTTGGGGACATGCGGTGCAAGCCGGGGCCCCGCCGGCCCCCTGGTTTCGAGCCAGCCGCTTCCGTAAAACTACGGAAACGGTCAAGTCCCAAATGTGAGTACGAATGTCCCAAAGTGGGATAGTAATTCCTTTGCCGCCAAGCGTATAAAGGAGGGTGACAACTGAAACTGTAGCCCGAATCAGAAGTTCGATTGTGGCTACGACGTCAAGCCAGAACCGGCCTCCAGGCGCAGTTCGGTTGGAAACAAACAGAAAGGGACGAAATGAAAAAGTTAGTTTTGGCAATTGGGTTGGCAGGGGTGCTGGCAGTGCCAACGGCACAGGCAACGTTGCAGGTGGCAATGACACGAGTGCCGGGGACATTCTCGGGGTTCGGGGGTGAGTTTCAAGCCACAGCGAACAATGACTCCGGGTGGTCGGCTTACAACATTGTCCCGGGCTCCTCGTTTCAGACTTTCTGTCTCGAAACCGGGGAGAGTATCATGCCGCCTTACACGGCGAACGTTGTGGTGAACAACACTTCAGCGGTTTGGGGCGGTGTTGGTCCCACCGGTGACCCCATCTCAAAGGCAACCGCCTGGCTTTTTAGCCAATTCGCAAGTGGCAGTCTGTCTGGCTACGATTACACGGTTGGGAGCGGTCGTGCCACCGATGCCGGGAATTTGCAAAAAGCCATCTGGTGGCTCGAACAGGAAAGTTCCGCATACTCGGGAATAGGAGATACCGAGGCGGATGCGACGTCAGCCGATAACGAGTGGCTGGACCTTGCAAAAAGTCAACTGGGCTATGCGTCCTACCTCGACATGAGAACAGACGATGCGAACGGCGCGTATGGCGTGCGGGTTATGAACCTATATGACTTAAACGGGGATCGGGCTCAGGATATGTTGATGGTCCCCGAACCCACCACCATCCTCGCCGGCGCGCTGTTGCTGCTGCCGTTTGCGGCGAGCACGATTCGCCGGTTCAGGAAGACCAGCTAAGTTTACCCCACATCGGGTTATCAAAGGCCGGTTCAAAACGCCGGCCTTTTTCATGTACCTGCCCGGCGGGAGACCGTTGAGGTTGCGTGGTATCGGCTTGCCCTGGGCCGCGCTTCCGGGTTCGATATCCGGGCTGATATGTTAAAGCTGTTTTCCCTTGCCGTTCTGGGGCTCGCGATTCTTGACCTGCACGCGGCGAACTGGCCGCAATGGCGCGGCCCGTTCTTCAACGGCTCGAGCTCGGAGACGAATCTGCCGGCGACCTGGAGCAAGACCGAGAACGTGATTTGGTCGGCGCCCCTGCCGGGCCAGAGCGGCGCGACACCCGTGATATGGGAGGACACGGTTTTCGTTTCGTCCCCCGACGCGGAAAAGAACTTGCTGCTGCTGGCCTTGGACCGGCGGACCGGAACCGAGAAATGGCGCCGGGTGGTGGCAACGGGGAATCGGGACCGGGGCCGGAACAACATGGCTTCGCCCAGCCCGGTCACGGATGGCCGGGCCGTGTTCGTGCTGTTCGCGACCGGCCACCTGGCGGCTTACGATTTCGACGGCCAACCGCTTTGGTCGCGCGACCTGGCGGCCGAATACGGCCGGTTCGCCAACATGTGGATTTACGGCTCAAGCCCGATGCTGTTTCAGGACCGGCTTTACATCCAGGTCCTCCAGCGCAATCCCGTGCCCGGCGATTACTCGCATGCGCTGGACGACAAGCCCGCCCGCGAATCGTTCCTCCTGTGCGTGGACCCGGCGACGGGCAAAAACCTCTGGCGCCAGGTCCGGCCCAGCGACGCCCGCGGGGAATCGCAGGAAGCCTACAGCACGCCGATTCCGTGGATGCGCGGCGCCGCCGTGGAAATCCTTGTGGTGGGCGGCGACTACCTGACCGGCCACGACGCGGCCACCGGCCGCGAACTGTGGCGCGGCGCCGGCTTCAATCCCAACGGCGAGGGCCATTGGCGGATTGTGCCTTCGCCGGTGGTGGCGGGCGGGGTGGTGATTGGTTGCGCGCCCAAACGCGACCCGGTGCTGGCGTTCAAACCCGCCGGGGCCGGGCGGCTGCCGGACACGGCCCTGGTCTGGAAGTTGAAAGAGTTCCCCTCCGACTGCGCCACACCGCTTTACTATCGTGACAAACTCTTCGTTCTGGACGGCGACCGCCAGGTGATGACCTGTCTGCGGCCCGCGACGGGCGAAAAGCTCTGGCAGGGCAACCTGGGCGTCCGGGAAATCTTCCGCGCGTCCCCGACCGGGGCCGACGGCCGGATTTATTGCATCAGCGAAAACGGCACGGCCGTCGTGCTGGCGGCCGACGAATTCAAAGTGCTGGCCACCATCCCCATGGGCGAATCGCCGGTGCGGTCCACCATCGCGGTCGCGGCGGGCCAGTTGTTTGTTCGCACCGCCAGCCACCTGTATTGCATCGGCCGGAAAGCCAACCCCTGAGTCGCGATGGTGCTGCCTTACAAAATCTCGACAGCGTTTTGGAGATAATAACAAACGCCGCATGGCTGTCAAATGCAGTGATGCGAAAGGCCCAGAAGGTATGAGAAATCGGCGTGCCTGAGCGTCGTTTACCGCCCCTGCTCCCGCTTCCCTTGTGCCCGTTCCGCCTCGCCAATCATTCGAGTAAGCGGCACCCCCAAAGCATCGGCGATGGCTTTTGCGGTGTCCAAGTTTGGGCTTCTCTTCTCACGCTCCAGAAGCCCGACGTAGGTTTGATGCAGCCCAGAAAGTTTTGCCAACGCCGCACGACTCAGCCCCTTCTTTTCACGGTGCTCCTTCACGACCCGTGAGAAGGCGTCTGACAACCCTGATTGAGCGTGCGACATCCATGTTAGAATGCCTGCCGATGCAGCACGGAGGCATAAGACATTTGTCTTGCATGGCGTCGTCGTCTCTGAACAATTCAGGCAACCGACGTAAAGCAGGCAGCATCAATGACGACATGAACCATCCTTGCAACGCTTGAAACGCTATGAACATGAACCCCAAAATCACGGGAAAGCACTGGCTCATTGCCGCCATCGTCGCCGTTGTCGTATTGATCGGGTGGCGTGTTGCAGAAGCCCGAAAGGCGGCAGCGAAGATTTACAACTCAGAGTTTGTTATCCATGCCGAAATGCCCACGGCGGACGAAGCAGTTCAATGGGCATTCATGGAAGCAAATGCTCAGTATTACGCTTTTGAACCCGTCGCAACCAACGTGACATTTGCCCCGATTGAAAAAGCTTTCAGGGGACAATATGACTCTGACAGAGAGCGAGCAAATAGCAGGACGTTTGGAAGTGCTTACGACAGTTCCGACTCGTTCAAGCGAGCGGAAACGAACTGGACATGCGACCTGACGATTACCCACGCCAAGCCCAAACCGCCGCACAAGATTTGAAGATTTTTTTGGGATGACGAGGACTTGGAAGCAGGCACGCCAGAAGGGTCAGACGGAAGGTTGAAATCGCTCGTTGAACTGAAAGCCGAAAAGAAGTTTGCCAAGTTTGAAATCATACGGCGTGGACACTACAAGGCCGAGCGTGTTCGGTATGGTGAGTTAATGCAGGCGGTCAACACGGGCAATGGCATTGGCTACGTTTGGAACACGGATGAAAGGGACAAATCCATAACGAAACCAGCATGGGTTTATTTCATCGAGGTTGGCAACATGACAGAGAAGTGAGGCGTGAGCGATACAGGACGCCCGAGCATGGCCGACTCAGACAACAAACACCCGATTGATAAACTGGCGGACGCCATCAAAGAGCGTCCCGTTGAGTCGCTGATTGCTTACGACATTTTGGTTTCCGATGCGAAGAAGAAGGAAATCAATGAGAACGCCGCTGGCTGGGGTGTCATTCTGGTGCTGGCCGTTTTCGTTCTGCCCCTCCTGATTGCTCCCGCACTTGAACCGCTTTTGATCAACCGAGAGTTGGAAATGAAGGCCGCTGGGGCAGGGGCCACGACCGTTGAAGAAATCGTAGAGGCAGGCCGTCGGTTTGACCGTCATGTTTTGCGTCTGCGAATCACGCTTTGGGCGGTTGCGGTTTTGAGTTGGATTGCCCTGCTCGTGATGAACCTGTCGTATTGGCGATGCCTATGAATGCGTCGGCCTTGACCATGCCTGAGCAAAATACAGCCGAGCGGGTTGACGGAATCGTAACGGATATTTTCTTGCGTTCGGAAATCAACAGCAAACAATGAAACTACGGCTGACTCATCCCGCACGGAGGGGACGGCCACAAACCAGAAAGGGAAGCGAAAAAATGAAAGCCACACTACGAGCGATTGCCGCTCTGAGCATCCTCGGTTGTATTCAGTTCGCACAAGCACAAACCAATGTGCCAACAGTCAATCTGTTCAAGTTTGGACCCAACCAGCCCGCCATTCTTGAGTGGACTAGCCAAACAAACGAAGTCTATCAGATCGAGTATAGTCCCGATTTGACGCTTGGCTTTACCGTCGCCGCAGAATACGTCCCGAATCAGGGAACAAACACCATTTGGGCAGACATTGGCAGCGAAGGCGTGTTTTATCCTCGCTTGTCCTCCACGAGCGATGAAGTGCCATACCGCTTTTATCGTGTCGCTGTGCAGGGCTATTCCTCGAACAGTTTCCCAGCCACCGTCACAATCAGCAATATCGCTGACATGGCAGTTCTTTCGGAAGCGACGAACATCATTGCGAGCGTTGCAACTTCGTCAAACGTGACATCCGCAAGTCTGCTGTTGGACGGCAACCAAGTTGCGTTTGACTCTGGCACAGATTATTCGTTTGCGATTGAAACCCGACTTTTCCCGAACGGCACACACCGTTTTACGGTATCCGTTGCAAACGATGACGAGTCGGGGACCACAGGCGGCGACGACGTGGTGCCCGATCAAGAATCAGACGCCGCTGCTACCTATGCAGCCAAGAATGTATCAGTTGTGTTCAGCAACTTCCTTTCCGATGTTCGCCTTAAATACTCAGGATACCGCCCCGACCTCGGCCAGACGCAGGAGGTTCATGCTGTTTGGGCCTCGCCTCGCAGTTGGCAGGTGGACATTACTTCCGCCGACGACACGAACACCATCTACCGCACCTTTTACGGAGAGGGCACAACTATTTCCGTTGCATGGGATGGCTTGGACTCAAACGGTCAGGAACTCAGTCCGCAACGAGTTGGTTACGTGATTTACGATTTGGGCGAAGCCCAGAGCATGAGTGCCCTCAGTGCGAATGCCCTGTTTTCTCAAAGCTCCTACCAAGAGCCGTTGGAGCAATGGGCAATGCCAGAAGATTTATCCAGCGAGCCATTTCCGCTTGCAATACTTCCGCCCGGAATGGAGACAAACCACTTGGTCTTTTTTGAGGCAACCCAGAGCGAGGTTTATCCGCAACCAGAGTCCTTTGTTGCACAGAGCAGCACGAGTTTCAACGGCGGTGTGTTTGGCACCGAGGATGGGGGCGGGATGAATGTCACCACGAATGGGCCATTCATAATCTTTTCCACCTACAAAATCCTTGGCAGCTTTGGGATGATGTTTCAAGGGCATCACCCGTTGTTTGGTAGCTATCCCCGCCCGCCTCGTGGTGCTCCGTTTGGGCAAGTCACGTTTGCGACAGGCAGCGGATTTCCTTGGGGCAAGCTCAAAGCACCCAAGAAGATTGCAGCATACTTGGCACAGGTCGTTCCGATCATGGGCTACACGGTGCCGTTCATTTATGCCGACGACAATGTTTCGGCGGCTGCTCTTAAAAAATCTTCACTTAGCGGCTCGAACATTCTCAACAATGTAAACCTTGGCTTGTTCGTTGGTCACAGTGCGGCGGGCAAGGAAAACATCGTGGCGTTGGGGCATCCGCAGACCTACATCCCGATTTACAACAAGGCAAGTGACAGCTTTGCATGGGTGGGCATGAACGACATGGACTTGGGAAGCAGCAATCTCAAGTGGGCGGCATTCTACACGTGCAACTTGTTTCGTGATGCTGCTTACCGCACGGACGCCTGTTTCAGCCAAATGAAAAACAACAATCATCTGGCGATGAACACAGACCTTCACATCATGCAGGCATACGCTACCGAAGTAACCGTGCATCCCGACATGGGCAAGTTCTGGGTTCATGCCCTGATTGCTGGCACTCCAAATGCGAACAATCATACTGTCTTGGGGGCATGGCGATATGTGTGCCTCAAAACGCAGCCAAAAGAGTCCGCTGCCAACGCAAATGTGAGCCGTTCGATTTACTGGCCTGAATGTGCAGGCGACTACCTATACGGATACGGCTCACAAACCGATCCTGACCCCGACCATGTTCAAGGAGAACTTCAAGAGGATGACCAAACAGCGACCACGCTCTAAGCACGGTTTGAAATGTCTGGCGAAGTGGAGTTTCGGCACGCTTGGACTATTTGCCATGTATGGTGCCACGGTTGGAATCGTTCCTGCCGTGTGTCGCCATGCGGAGGATGGTCAATTGCAATGGCTGAAATCATCACCTGTGGCGTTGAATGCTATTCAAACCTATGAACTGCCAGCGTTTTATTTACAAAAAGTGCCCTTTGCTCGAATGCTGTTTGAGTTTTCAGCGGATTTTTGGTGTGCTGCCATCCAAGCCCCTGAGACGACATGAATACAAACTTCATGGTTGGATTGCTCGCCTGCATCGTGTTGACGACGAGTGCGGGCGAGTTAATCCGTCCCGCCAGCGATAGCGAATTGGAAAGTTTAGTCGGGGAGGTATTACCGCACTCGATAAAATCCGTGAAGTGGAAGGCAGATGAGCCACCCAGAACGAATCTTATCGTGTATGCGGTAACGCCTGCCACCTACCGACAAGAGTTTTTGCAATCGTTGGCCAACTGGCTTGAAGTTCGTGGGGAAATAAATCGGATGCCGACGACGATGCTCGATGCCCCGGGATATTGGGTTAAGGAACCGAATCCAACTAATCACTTGAGATGGCAGTCAGTTTGGTTTTCGGAAAAATCAGGTGCGGTTGGATATGCCAGCGGCGAGGACAATCACAAATGGGACGTGAAAAATCATAAGCCGATGGCTCAAGGAGTCCCTGACGAAAGGGAAGCCCTTGCAAACACACTTGCGATGCTGCCAGCACTGGGGATTACGACGAACGACTTGGAACATTTGCCTGATGGAAAACTGCGATGCTCGTTCAATACAGAGGGCACTTGGTATAATGACCGCAACGACAACTGGGCGAGGAAACGATACATCCGTCAGGTGAATGTTGAACTCTGGCAGAAAATCCACGATGGGGCATCCGTGTTGTCCCTTGGCGGCGGTGGAATGTTGCGGGCGGGCTACATTAGCGGGGGCCGACTTGGCGAGGTTGAGATGACATTTCGCAAGATCAAACCCGTCGCCACGGCATTGCCGAGAACGAGGAAAGAAGTAATCGCCATGCTGAAAAAGGGGCAGGCAAGAAGTTTTCGGGGCGGGGTGCCTGATGACTTAACAATAGCTGAGTGTGCGTTGGTTTATCCGCAAGCGAACTCGATGACCAAGCAAGATTATCTGTGGCCGTTCTATTCCCTCAAAGCCGAATCTGTTGAGGCGGGCGGCGAAACGAATGTTTTTTTCATATACGTGCCGCTGGCAGTTGACGGTAAATAGGCACGGCGATCTTCGGGTGTCGGCTCGCTGTTTTCCTCACTCCCCACCCTCCTTGGCGACAGCGGGCGGCACCCGAACTTCATCCGCACGACTCGCACGGTCACGAATGGGTTTCATGCTACGGCCTCCATCACTCGCTTTACGGCGGTCGCTGTCCACTTGCCATTGCGAGCCGTTTTCTCTCCCCGCTTGTTCAGGCAATCCGCAATCTTCGCCAACGTCTGAACTCCCGTCTCCCTGATTTCCTCAATGGACTTCATGGCTTCGGCCACGAATGCCAACTTGCGGCCTTGGATTGCCTTGTGAGCGACTTTCAACGCTTGTTTGGCGTTCGGGTTGCCCAGTGTAACGCCCCGCTGCTTGGCGACGGCCAGCCCCGCCTTGGTGCGTTCTGAGATTAGCTGACGCTCCCGCTGTGCGAGTAGGGCAATGATGCCAATGGAGAGCTTGTCGGCATTGGGCATGTCGCACGCCACGAAATCAACGCCGCTGTCTTGGAGTTGAAGCAAAAATGCGGCGTTTCTCGAAAGTCTGTCGAGTTTCGCAATCACGAGGATCGCCTTCTTAGCCTTCGCCAACTGGATAGCGGCGGCGAGTTGGGGGCGTTTGTTGTTCGCCCCACTTTCCACTTCATCGAATGTTCCAATCAACTCGCAGTCCAAAGTGGCGAGGTATCGTGCTACGGCCTGCCGTTGGGCTTCAATGCCAAGTCCATTCAAACCTTGCCGCTCAAGCGAGACTCTGTGATAGGCAACGAACTTCATTTTCATGCCCCGAGTCTGCCCGATCAAGCCAAATTGTCAAATGCAAATGTTCACTTGAGATTGATATTTTGAGTCTGGGGGCGTGTATCGGACTGTTTGGGGTGGGTGGACAGGTTGGCCCTGGCGGGCGTTGTTCGCCCGCCGTGGCCTTTGGAGAGGCTTGGAGAACAAGGAGGCGGTTCTCATGTATCGGATGGACGGAAAGCCACCTGAACCGTTTTCGGCCATCCTGAACGTCACTTGCTCCCCAAAGAGGGGCACCCAGAGGGGCGGTGTAATCCTTGGCCATCTCGTTTGTTTTGTATGAACGACGAGTTGCCCGCCCCTCTGGGTAAATCGGTCAATCGAAGTAGTCTGAAGGTTGGATTGTCCTGACCTTCATATTCGGCGAAACAAACTGGATGCCGTTCACGGGGTCGTAAACAAGTTTGAACTTCGGCTTGGCGTAGGGCTTGGAGATGTCCCGTGTTCCGCCAACGTCCAACCGGAGTGGCTTGCCGTTCTTATCGGTGTTGCTGGCTGTCAAAATGGGATTGGGTTTCTGGTTCATCGTCTTCCTTTCGCCTGCTTCCTCGGCAGCACTGCCGACCGCAACGCTTGCAAGTTGAGTTCGTAGCCGTGGCGAGCGGCTGACACCGCCAGACGGAAAACAAGCCCATGCAGGGCATCCGTCATGGCCGCTTGGGTTGCTTGGCGTCGTGTGATGATTTCGGCGGTTCTCATTCCGCCGAATAAATAGCGAGCCGCACGGCGGGAAAATCAAAATGGAAGACGAATCGGCAAAAAATCTCGTGACGACAGGCAACTGACCGCTGCCACGGGGTAGTGACCTGAGTTATTAGATCCATCGGCCCACCTTCATGTAACAAAATGCGAGCATGTGGTATTTGGCCGTTACAGCTTGACCAGAAAAGAACGACGTTGAACATGAGAAAAGATGTTCGGGTGCCGTTTTGATGCTGTCGCACGCTATGTATTGGGCGGATTGGGCGAGGTTCGTTCACGATTTTTTGAGCCGTCCCCGGCAAGTCCCTCACCAATCCATTCCAAAAATGATTTGAGGGGGCGGCTCAGATTTTTGAAGGTGAGGACCACATGACATACGAAGATCGTTTCGTTAGGGAACGGGCATGGCTGAAAACAGACCATTTTGCCGTCACCAAATCGCTGCGTGCCAAACTTGAAGCATCAGGACTTCCTGCACGAGAGCAGAGCCGCTCGGCGTATATCCAAAACAAGGTTCTCGTCACTGCCAAGGAACGACAATGGGCCCAGATTTCCAGCCGCTACTGGTCAGACAAATGCGATAGCGGATACACCCGATACCGTGACCAGTTGTGCGATTGGGGACAACTACGTTTCAATCGAAAATACTTGGCAACGCACGATGCTAATGGCTACCCAATGTCCTACCTTGTGCCGTCAGCGGCGATGCGTGACGGCATTTGCAATGTGAACTTTGGGCGGGAGCGTTTCCATGCTCCAACTCCCGACAATACCCCGACGGATGATGCTTCCCGATATGCGTTGAAGTGCCTTTGGGATTTGAAGGTTGTGAAGGATACAGAGTTTTGGTTGCCGACGGAACCAACCCGCCGCTCACGGGTCAAAGACCATTGCGAGCATATCGCCTACAAGGATTTTGGCCTGACCTACGGCAACAAATCCAAGCGGCTGTTTCACCGTGTCGTGATGATGCCAGCCGAAGGACGCCGCAACTTGAAGCACGATTTTCTGCCGCTCGTGGAATACGACGTAAAAAGTTGTCATCCACTTTTGCTCGTCACCCTGTTTGAACACGACGGCGAACGCCGCCGATACCAAGACCTGCTTGCTGGCGACATTTACACGGCGATTGGGGATGCGATGGGCACCACGGATCGGGAGCAGGTCAAAACTGATTTCCTCCGTGTTGTGAATGCAGGCAGGAAATCCCCGAAATGGTTGCGTGGGGAATACGTCTTTCAGTTTTTTCAGGAGCGGTTCCCCCACTTCGCAAAATCGGTTTTGTCGAACCGCACGGACTTGGCGATTTATTTACAGAACTTCGAGGCTGGATTGATGGTTCAGCGGTTGGGGGAGTATTGCCGCACGGAAAATCTGTTCTGGATACCGCAGCATGATGGATGGATTTCCACCGTGGGGGATGACGAAAAAATCCGCCGCCATGCCGACACCATGATTTCTCAGTCCGTTGGTTTTTCCCCGACGTTGACCAAGCACTTGCTCAAGAGCGATGGCGGCAACCCTGTATAAAACCTGTTTCCTGTATTGGGGTTCACATGTGCAGGTTAAGGCACCTTTTTTTAACGCCACCATGCCGCCACGCTGCCGATACGTGGATGCTTGGATACGTGCGGCGATTTCCTGAAAAAACTCAGCCGCATGTATTTCAAGCATGGGCGGGCATTACCCCCCGTTTCAGACCCCCTGTTCAGAAGCACCCATGCCCCTACGGGTGGCCGTCAAAGGTCAAATACGAAGTGCTTCTTCCCGCCGTTGACGAACTCAATCTCATATTTCCACTTGGATAGGTCGCATCTGATCTTCTTGATGAAATCGGGCATCACGTTCCGCAGTTCCCATCTCACTTCTTCATCCCTCAAGCGTTCCGCAATGCTGTCTGCCGCTTCGGTCAGTGCGTCGTCATCGTCAATCTCGCCCCTCAACAAACTTTTGAACTTGGCGACAGCGACAGGGGTCGCTGCAATAACTGCATTGTTGGATTCCTCTTTGGCGATTTGTTCCCGTAACGTTTTCCGCTTTATGTCCAACTTCGTTAGCTCCGCATCAATCTCGGTCTGCAAATCTGGAAACTTTTGCAAGCGTCCAAGCGTGGACTTGATGGCAAGAGTTGTGTTGCTCAACTCCAGTTTCAACTTTGCCACGGCGTCTTCGTTCGCCTTTGGTATTGGTTTGGCCGTCATTTCATCGGGCGTCATTTCGAGAGCGAAAGCGAAAATCCGTTCTTCCAGCTCATTCATTTTCCAGATGGTTTTGTCACCGCAAATGCCAACTTGGGATTTGCGGCAGGCCATGTAACTGTATTCCTGCTTCTTAACCCGTGCCCTTCGCACGCCAATGTCGTTCTCACAGCGGGCACAGCATATCAATCCACGAAAGAGATTCGGCACCTTGCCAAGTTTGCTGCCGCCTCGCTTGGTTGCGTTGTGTGCGACTCGACTTTGAACCTTCACAAATACGGCGGGCTTGATGATTTCGGGGTAGTAGCTGTCTGACTCGAAGTCGTTCACCTTGCACCAGCCCGTTAGTGATTTGTGGGTCAGGATGTTTTTGACCGTGGTATTGAACCAATACACCTTGCTCCTTTTATCGGTTGGATTCTTCTTGGAAGGCCCGAAGGTTTGCTTCCTTTCGCCGTTCATGATCTTGGCGATTCCAACACAACTTTTGCCGCCCAGATACAAATCAAAAATCCGCTCTATGTTGGCAATCATCTGCGTGTCCAAGACAAACTCCCCATCCTTCACGCCCGTGATCCATCGGGGGGATTGGCCGCCGAAATAGACCTTCATGCCTTTTTTGGCGTTAGCAACTTTCACCGCAAGATTGCGTTTGGAAAATCCGCTCTTGCGTTGTGATTCTTTCCTCGCTCGTTGAATGTCGTTGACGACTAACTGCAAGATGCTGGAGTTCTCCGCCAATACGTTTTGGTCAATAACGATGTCCATTGAAACGACACCGATTGAAACTCCCGCCTCAATCAAATCCAAAAAGCGTTTCGTGTTCTTCCATTCAACATCTCTGCCGAAACGGTCCCAGTTCTCGAAACAGAGGCAGACGGGAGGCTTAATCGTGCCGTTTGTGACTGCGGCAACGAACTCGCCAAGCACGGTTTTATTGTCAAAGTTTTTGCCCGTGAAACTCGACCCGATGTATTCCATCGTTTTCACAACATTCAACTTGTGCCGCTTGAGGAAATCCAAGACTTCGCTAGACTCGGATTGGCGGGTTAAACCGTCCTTGTTGGTTCGGGACTGTTTGCCCGAACTGACTCGGTTGTATAGGTAAGTTTTCACGGTTTTCCTCGATTTTTGCTATGGGCCGCACCATTTGTAAAGATTTCCAAATCGCCACGCTGCTGTATTGTTTCAACGCCCGGGATGAAGTTCTGCTGCTCGAGCGGGCGCAGGAGCCCAATCGCGGACGGTGGAGTCCGCCCGGCGGCAAGTTGCACATGGCCGAGGGCGAGTCGCCCTATGCGTGCGCCTGCCGGGAAGCCGCCGAGGAAATGGGGCTGGAGTTGACGCCGGCCGACCTGCATCTGACCGGCCTGATTAGCGAGCACGGCTACCAGGGCAACACCCATTGGCTCATGTTCCTCTTCGAGGTGAAGCGCCGGCTGAGCCGCCCGCCCCCCGACCATCCCGAGGGCCGCTTTCGGTTTTTTCCCCGGTCCGCCCTGGCCACCCTGCCCCTGCCGCAGACCGACCTCGAGAGCCTCTGGCCCTGGTTCTGGCGGTTTCGCGGCGGCTTCTTCGCCGCGCACTGTCATTGCCATGCCGACGGCCGAAACACCTGGACCCTCGAGGAAAGCTGGCTGCCGTCGGCCATCACCCCCTCGCCCCCCCACCCCGCCCATGCCTGACCAGCCCCTTATAGACCTGCACAGCGACCACTTCTTCATGGGCGAAGCCCTCCGGCAGGCCGCCCGGGCGTGGGAGGCGGAAGAAGTGCCGGTGGGCGCGGTGATTGTGCGCGAGGGACGAATCATCGCCCGGGCCTTCAACCAGGTCGAGCTGCTCCGGGACGCCACCGCGCACGCCGAGATGCTGGCCATCACCCAGGCCGAGGAAGCGCTCGGGGACTGGCGCCTGAACGAATGCACCCTCTATGTCACCAAAGAACCCTGCCCCATGTGCGCGGGCGCCATCGTCCACGCCCGTGTTGGCAGGGTGGTGTTCGGGGCAAGTGACCCCAAGGCGGGCGCCGCCGGCAGCGCGCTGAATTTGCTCCAGTTCCCCACCTTCAACCACCGCTGCGAGGTGACCCAAGGCCTGCGGGAGCCTGAATGCCGCGCCTTGTTGCAGAACTTCTTCGCGGAACAACGCGCCCGGGCCAAGGCCGGGAATTCCGAAGGACCCGCCGGCGCCGGGAGTTCGTAGAGGATGGGCCCTTGGGTGCGGAAGGGCCGGCCGCCGACAGCTCGTCGGCCCGAATTGCCGGTGACCAGCCTTGCGCGGGCTCGAAAGATGGAGGACGCTGACCCCGTGATGACGCAGAGGCTGTCCACCAGACCCCCCAAGGCCAAGAGGCCAGTTCCAGGCCGCCGGGGGGCGGCAAAGCCCACTAGACGAGCCGGCGGAGGCGGCCTTCGCCTGCCGCAACCCGCCCGGACGGGTGGGAAACCCGGCGCGCGAACGGTTTACCTCCTGGAGGACCACCCCGTCTATCGGGACGGTTTGGCGCGCGTTTTGAACGACCAGCCGGACCTGGTGGTGTGCGGCGCGGCGGCCAGCGCCGAAGCGGCCTTGCCGGAAATCCGGCGCCTGCGGCCGGACCTGGTGCTGATTGACCTTACCCTGCCGGGCCGGAGCGGGTTGCAACTGATCCGCGAAATCCGCCGCCGGGATCGCGCGGTCAAGCTCCTGGTCGTTTCCATGCACGATGAAGCCGTGTATGCCGAGCGCGTCCTGCGCGCCGGCGGCGACGGCTACATCATGAAAGAGGAGGACGCCCAGGAGATCGTGCGCGCGGCGCGGGACGTGTTGCTGGGCCGCATTTACGTCAGCGAAGAAGTGCTCGCCGGCGGCGGCGCCTCCACGCGCGAGAACAATTCCCGCGCCAAACTGCGGCTCCTGGATCGGCTTGCCGATGACGAGCTCCGGCTGCTGGAACTGCTGGGCCGCGGCAAGGATTTGTCCGACATGGCCGTCGAGCTGGCCCTTCCCATTTCGCGGGTGCGACAGCAATGTCTTGGCATTCGCCGGAAACTGGGATTGAAGAACGAGGTCAGCCTGGTCCGCTACGCGGTCTGCTGGGTCGAGAGCGGGAAAGGATAGGCAGGCGGCCGGTCCGGCCCGGCGGCCGACTTCGGCGCCCTCCGGCGCGGTTTGGAACACGGCAGGTTGGTGTCCTGGCTTCGGACCTTCTTCGGTCAGGAGCTCCGGCTTAATTTGCCTAAGTTGCCTCTTTACATCCGGCCCGGCTTTTGGCATAAAGCCTCCAAGCCCGACGGTTTGTCGAAAACGGACTCGTCGGCAAGAAAGCGTGAACCACGTATTGGCATCATGAAGGAACTCTTCCCCCGACTACCGGCCTTGCTGCTCTGGCTTGGAACTCTGATCACTGGTTACACCGCCACGCGCTATGTGTCGCCCGCCGGTGGCCATGTCCCCCCGTTTGCCAGTTGGTCCGAAGCCGCAACGAACATTCAGGCGGCCATAGACCTGGCGGAGCCAGGGGATGAGGTGCTGGTGGCCGATGGGCTTTATGATACCGGTGGCAAGGTGATGGCGGGGGACCTCACCAACCGGGTGGCTTTGGACAAAGCCATCACGGTGCGCAGTCTCAACGGGCCCTGGCGAACCATTATTATGGGCGCGGGGGCAATCAATGGCATGTCTGCAGTACGTTGCGCCTGGCTGGCCGACCAGGCGGCTTTAATCGGGTTCACGCTGCAGGGGGGAGCCACCCGAACCAACGGCGACTGGATCCTCAGAGAAGCGGGCGGGGTGTGGTGTGCCTCCACCAACTCCCGGGTCGTCAACTGCGTGATCACAGCCAATACAGCCTTCTCCGCTGTGGCGGGCGTGATGCGAGGGACCCTGATTAACTGCCTGATCAGCACGAACCGAATCGGAGGCGGGGCGGCTGCGGCGTACGAATCGGTTTTGGTCAATTCGACTGTGGTCGGCAACAGCCCTCTCCCCTTTGGAAGCTCCCCGTTTATCAGGCTAACTAATTGCATCGTTTACCACAACCAATCTGATTATTTCGGCGGTATGCGGCTGGTTGCCCATAGCTGCACCCCTATCGGCCTTCCTCCCCCCGGCAACTTCACCAACGCGCCTCAACTGCAGGCGGATGGAGTTCATCTGGCCGTCACTTCGCCGTGTCGTGGAGCCGGCACCAACGTCGCCAGCGGCACCGATCTGGACGGTCAACCCTGGGCAGATCCCCCCTCCGTGGGCTGCGATGAATGGTCTGACGCCCCCGCCATTGTCTGGCCGCCTCGAGTCCTTTTCACGACTGATCCCCTTGGTTTTACTCTCTCCGGGGTGGCCGCCGGGCAGGGGCCCATGACTTACTGGTGGACGAAGGACGGCACGCCCATCGAGGACGGCGGCCCATACCTGTCGGTCCATACGCCCAAGCTGGTCGTCGTTGGGATCGCCGACTCTCTGGTGGGCAAGTATCAGTTGGTTGCGAGTAACACCTTCGGGATGGCCACCAGCCCCCCGACCCACATGGTGTTCCATTTCGTCAACGCGGCTGGCAGCTCCCCGGCAAAGCCATACAGAACGTGGGCCACGGCCGCCACCAACATTCAGGACGCCATTGACGCGGCCTACCCCGGTGAAATTGTTCTGGTGACCAACGGGCTCTACAATGCGGGTGGCAGGGCGGCGGGTGGGACTCTCACCAACCGTGTCGTAATTGACAAGCCCCTCCTTGTGCACAGCGTCAACGGGCCTGAAGACACCATCATCCAGGGCGCCTGGGACCCCGCCACCAACGGCCCGACCGCCATCCGGTGCGCTTGGGTGACCGATCAAGCAGTTCTCAGCGGGTTCACCCTCCGCGGGGGTGCAACCCGGCCAATGACGGTGCAGGCCAACATTGACGTGAATGGGGGGGGCATTTGTGGCGTTTCGACCAATGCCACTGTCTTCAACTGTCGCATTGTCGGGAACAGCGCGGGAAACCTCGGTGGCGGCGCCTTCCAGGTGACTCTCGACCACTGCGCCGTGATCGGCAACCGCACCGTCGGTTACGGCACCTCTTACGGCTATGGCGGGGGCGCCTGGGGTTGCACTCTCAGGAATTGCCTGATCAGCGGAAACATCGCCAACCACACTGGCGGCGGAGCCTATCAAAGCCTTTTGGAAAACTGTGCCCTCACGAAAAACTTCGCCTACCAACATGGAGGGGGGTTGTACAACGGGACGGCTGTAAACTGCACGATCGTCAGCAATACGGCTGCGGGGTATGCTTCGCAAAGCTCAGGTGTGGGTAATGCCGCGCTGACCAACTGCATTGTTTATTGGAATCCCACAAGCCAGGCGCCCTATGCCAACCACGCCAACTGCACCTTCAGCCATTGCAACACCGACCCGCTGCCAGCCGGCCCCGGCAACATCAATGCGGACCCGCAGTTGTTGGAAGATGGCGTGCATCTGGCTGCCCTGTCGCCCTGTCGGGGCGCCGGAACCGTCGGTGTCCTCCGTGGGACCGACCTTGACGGCCAGCCATGGGCTGATCCCCCATCCATGGGTTGTGACGAATGGCAGCCGGTCCCCCTGGTCTTGGGGCAGCCCAGTCACAAAATCAGCATCTCCCCGCCACGGCTGGAGATCGGAGGGCTGGTAGTGGTGGGGGAGGAGCCGTGGTTCTGCACATGGACCAAGGATGGGGAGGTGCTTGAAGACGGTGGCCGCTACAGTACCACCCACACGCCGACGTTGAGAATTAAAGGGTTGGAGCTGGGGGATGCCGGGGCATACCAGATGGTGGCGAGCAACGCGTTCGGTGTGGCAACCAGCGCGGTGGCCAAGGTGGTAATCCACTGTGTTGATGTTGCCAACCCGGCCCCGGCGCCGCCCTACCTGAGTTGGGCAACCGCCGCAACCAACATCCAGGACGCCATTGCGGCGGCCGGGGAAGGGGAGGCTGTGCTGGTTGCCAAAGGCGTTTACGCGGCGGGCGGCAAAACCATGGGAGACAGCCTCACCAATCGCGTGGTGCTGGACAAACCGCTGACCGTGCTCAGCGTCAATGGTCCGGACCAGACGGTCATCCGGGGGGCTTGGGACCCGGTGTCCACCAACGGCCCGCTGGCAGTGCGCTGCCTCTGGATGACGAATGGCGCGCAACTCGGTGGTTTCACCCTGACCGGGGGCGCGACTCTTTCGACCGGATTGTCGTCTGGCGAGGGCGGAGGCGTTTGGGCCAGTTCGACCAACGCCCTCGTCGCCAACTGCGTCATCAGCAACAACGTTTCGTCCCGGGTTGGCGGAGGCGGATGCAATGCCCACTTCGATCGCTGCGTATTCGCGGCAAACCAGGCTGCCTATGACGGGGGCGGGGTGAACAACGCCTTGGTCCGAAATTCCTTGATCGTCAGCAACTACGCAACCGCCGGTGGGGGCGCTTACGGCGGCACACTCGTCAACTGCACGATCTGGCGCAATCGAATCTCAGGCTCATTTCTCGGAGGCGGTATTCGCTCAAGCCGTGTCCACAACTGCGTGATTAAATTCAATTTCAGCGGCTTCCTCGGGTTTGAGGACAACCACTCCGGTTCCATGCTGAGCTATTGCTGCACCTACCCCGTTTTGGGAGAAGGCTCTTTTGACGACGATCCTCAGCTTCTGGATTTGTGGCGTTTGCCCTCCACCACCCGGTGTATTGGCGCGGGCAACCCCCTCTACGCCTCGGGAACCGACCTGGAGGGCGAGCCGTGGGCCAATCCGCCCTCCGTCGGTTGTGACCAATTCGTGGAGGCCAACCTCACCGGCCCGCTCAGCCTTGACCTTCAGGTCCGTCCGCCTGTCACGACCGAGGACCGTTACACTTTCGTTTCCGCCTCGCTGACGGGGCGGGTGAGCCGGGTGGCTTGGGATTTTGGGGACGGCTCGGTCCTGACCAATGTGACGCGGCTGGCGGTGGACCGCACCTGGGCAGAACCCGGTCTCTATACCGTTACCTGCACAGCTTACAACGCGGACCACCCTGCCGGGGTGTCAGCCAGCACCAACCTTCTTGTGCTGCCTCTCGCGGCGCCGGCGCTGACTCCCGGCACGTTTGCCAACGGCGCCTTCTCCTTCATGTTCCCCACGCAACCGGCAGTCAATTACAGCGTTTACTACGCCACAAGCCTCACGCCGCCGGTTACCTGGACCTTCCTGGGAGGGGCTTACGGCGATGGCAATCCCGCCTCGGTGGTGGATTCTGCGGCCACGTCGGCCACCCGGTTCTATCGTGTCCGGGTGTGGTAGGGTTTCGAAAGTTCTGCAAAAAGGGAAGAGGTTGCAATAACCATGAGGTAACCCTGGTCAACGCGGGGCGTCTCTCGCGCGGCACTGCCAGCGCGCCGGAGTTGACAAGAGACGACGTTTCCAATCCGCCAACCAACCGAAGCGTGCTGTAATTGACCTGAAGGCCCCCCGCTGCCGGCACTTCAGCGCATGGCAAGGCGGCCGGTGCAGCAATCATTAAAGTTCCTGCGATACGCCACGCGGAATTCGCCGGTGGACAGGTTGTAAACGCTGGTCCACATCGTCCAGTCCGGAACCGAAACCTCGGCCATGACCTCGAGCATGCCCGCAACGTCCAGTTGCCCGTCCAGCCGCGCGACGCGGTCCGACGCGGTCTGATACCGCCAGCAGGCGCGGTCGTTTTCGGCCTCGGACCTGCCCAGAAGCCGGTGATTGGTGGAGACCTGCCAGGGTTCGGGGCTGGAAATGGTTTCGACCCGGCCTTCGATGAATTCGACCACGACACTCCGGCCCGTGGCGTCGGCGATGAGGTAATGGCAGGGAACGGCCGGGAAATGGATGTTGTAGTGGCGAATCAGGGCGAGGGCTTCGTCGGTGTTGCGGGCATAGTCCAGAATCATTCGAATCAGGAGCGGGTTGATGATCGAAGGCCGGGCCGGATCGGCAGGCGCGCGGGTCTCGGACAGCGCCATCTCGCCAATCGCCACCCCGTGCTCGTTCAGGCCATCCATCGCCACGTAAGGAAGGAACAACAGGCGAAACCGCTCGGCCAGCGTCGGGCGGGCCAGCCGCGGCTCATCCAGCCCCAGGTAATGCGGGTCCAGCACCGCAACCGATGAAGCGCCCTTGCGACTGTGAATGCGCAACACCACGCACGCATCGTGCATCCAGTCGAAATTCCGCCCGAGCAAAACCTGTCCCTCCCGGGTGCGAAACGCCACCGTCGTGCAGGAATGGGCCGGGCGCCGGACCGGCGCGCGAACGGGGGGAATCTTGTTCCGGGTGGACTCGGCGGCCAGACGGGCCAGCCAGTCGGGCAAAAGCACGCGGGCAAGGCTCGCGATGGGGTCCGCCACATCCATCCCGTGCTCGCGGATTTCCTTGAGGTTGCAGTCGCCGTAGTAATCAACGACGAACATTTTCGTGCCCGGCACGCGCTGGAGTGACCCCATGGTTCGGAGCGGGTCCTTGAAGGCAAGGATCAAGACCATCGCCCCGAGCAGCACCAGGGCGGCGAGCCCGAGCGCTGCCCGCCAGGCGGTGCGAAGCAGTTTCCGGGACCGCGGAGGCCTGTCCGGGGCCTGCAGGGGAACTGGCATGCAGGCAGCTTCCGCGTTTCATCCTCACAACGCGACACAAATCTGCGCCGGGCCGGCGGCGAGGAACATGCCTCGGCTGGGAATTCCGGCCGCAAAGCAGCGGGAACCGGCCGGCACGCGGGGACATGGGGGAGTGCCTGTCCGGTTGGACCCCGTTGGCAGCGCCTCAACGGGAAGGAGGCGCGGGCGCCTTGGATTTTTTGGTTTTCTGGCTCGGGGGCAGGATTTCAGCTTTGAAGGTGCCGGCAATTGAGCTGCGGTAATCGTCCGGCAGGGCAAGGTAAATCCGCCCGGTAATAAACTTGTCTTCCACCGCCCCGAATTTCAGCCTCAGCGCATACCCGTTGGTAAACATCTGGCTGACGGACTTCTGTTGTTCATCCCTCCAGCGGAGGGTGACGCGGGGCACGGGGGGTAAACGGTCCGGCGCGACTTCAACGGACTTTCCGGCGAGGTCCTCGGATTGGCGGGCATGCAACTGAATGGCCACCGCCAGCTCGGGCGGCCAGGTCTTGCCCTGGCGAATCGAGAGCAAGCCATTCTGGAGAGTGACCCGCTGGCAGGTGAAGTTCGTTCCGCGGAGGGTGCCGGAAACCTTGGTCTCCGGAATAACGGCCTGGGCAAGGTCGAGCACCGCGGGGCTGTTGGTAACGAGCGCCACCGGCACCCCTGCCGGCGCTGAATTGGTCGGGCTGGCGGCCTCGCGCCCTCTTTTCGTGGGGAGATGATCACGAAAAAAGAACAGCCCGGCTCCCACCACCCCCGCCACCACCAGCACCACGGCCGCCACCGGCACGCTCCGTGGCCGCCCCGCCCCGGCGGCGCTCTCACCGCCCGGGCCGCCGGGCAGGGGCCGCGCGGGTTTGTCCGCCTCGGCCGCCGAGAGGATGAGTTTCGAGTCGGAGTTGGCCGGGGGCTGGGGCACGACAATTTTGCGGAAGCAAGTGGGACATTCGATTTGCGTGCCCGCGGAGCCGCGCTCGGCAGTGAGGTGTTGCCCGCAGACCGGGCAGGCAAATTTGAATTCGCCCATAGGCTGGGCTACACGATTCCACAGGCGGTCCGGGGGGACAAATCTTTTTTGGCAGTGACTTTCCCCCGTGTTGGCGGCAGATTCGGTCGCCTGAAGCGCATGAAAAAGAGCTCACCGGTTTCACGCAGCGGCCGGTTTGCCGGCGGCCCTGCGGCGGACGTGGCGGCATTCTCGGAATCCATCTCCTTTGACTGGCGGTTGTGGCGGCACGACATCCGGGGCTCGAAGGCCCACGCCGCCATGCTGCAGAGAATCGGCCTGCTCACCCGCCAGGAACTCCAGGAGCTGCTGGCGGGCCTGGACCAGATTGCCGCCGAGATTGAGGCCGGGCGTTTTCGTTGGAAGGCGGAGCTGGAGGATGTTCACATGAACATCGAGGCGGAGCTCACCCGCCGGGTGGCCGCCGGCGCCAAACTGCACACCGGCCGCTCGCGCAACGACCAGGTGGCGCTGGACATGCGCCTGTGGTTGCGGGATGAAATCCGGGCCCTGGACGGTGAAGTCCAGTCCCTCCAGCGCGCCCTGGTGGAACTGGCGCGGCGGGAGGAGGACGTCATCATTCCCGGCTACACGCATCTGCAGCGGGCGCAACCGGTTTACCTGGCGCATCATCTGCTGGCTTATGTGGAAATGCTGGCGCGCGACCGCGAACGGCTGAACCAATGTTTCGACCGCGTGAATGTGTGTCCCCTGGGCTGCGGGGCGCTGGCGGGCACCACGCTGCCGTTGGACCGCGAATGGGTGGCCCGCCTGCTGGGCTTTGTGGATGAGCGCGGCCGGCCGCGGCTCTGCCAAAACTCGATGGACGCCGTGAGCGACCGCGATTTCGCGGTCGAGTTTTGCAGTGTGGCCGCGTTGCTGGCGGTGCATCTGTCGCGTCTGGCCGAGGATTTGGTGCTGTGGGCCAGCGCCGAGTTCAACTTTCTTTCCATCGCCGACGCCTACACCACCGGCTCTTCGCTCATGCCGCAGAAGAAGAACCCGGACGTGGCCGAGTTGACCCGCGGCAAGAGCGGCCGTGTCATCGGCAACCTGGTGGCCCTGCTTGCCCTGTTGAAGGGGCTGCCGATGACCTACAACCGCGACCTGCAGGAGGACAAGGAGCGCCTGTTCGACAGCGTGGACACCGTCCGCGCCACCACGCGCCTCTGCGCGGCCATGCTTCGCCACAGCCGCGCCAACCGCAAGGCCTGCGCGGCGGCGGCCGCCGACCCCGCGTTGCTGGCAACCGACCTGGCGGATTACCTGGTGCGCAAAGGCATGCCGTTCCGGCAGGCCCATCACGTCGTCGGCCAACTGGTGGCCCTGGCCGAGCAATCCGGCCGCAAGCTGAACCAACTCACCCCTGCCGAGTTGCAGGCTCTCGACCCTCGCCTGGGGCCGGATGCCCTCGAAGTGTTCGACCTCAAACGCGCGTTGCTGCGGCGCCAGGTCCCGGGCTCCCCGGGCGCCAAACAAGTCCAACGCCAACTGGCTCGCTGGGAAAGGCTGCTGAAATGACCCGGCGCATCGAAAACTGACCGCTCATGGCGCCGCTGCCCGAACCGCAACTGTTTGCGCTGCTTGAGCGGGTATCGCGCACCTTTTACCGAACGCTGCGGTTCCTGCCGGGACCGGTGAGGCGTCAGATTGGCCTGGCCTACCTCCTTGCCCGGGCGACGGACACGATCGCCGACACGGGCTTGGTGCCGCCGGAGCAACGGCTCTCGGCCCTTGAATCGCTGCGAAACCGGATTCTGGGAAGAGAGTCCGCCCCCTTGCAGTTCGCCGAGCTGGCCGGCCACCAAGGGTCTCCCGCCGAACGCGAACTGCTCGATCAAATCGAGGCAATCCTGGCCCACTTGGACGGCTTTTCGGCGGAGGACCGCGACGAGGTCAGGCAGGTCCTCGACACGATTACCAGCGGGCAGGAGCTGGATTTGCGGCGATTCGGGGAAGGCGCGGCGGACCGCATCCTGGCCTTGGAAAGCCTGGCGGATTTGGACGACTACACCTATCGGGTCGCGGGGTGTGTGGGCGAGTTCTGGTCGCGGATGTGCCGGCGCCACCTGTTCCCCCAAGCGGCCCTGGACGACGACGCCTGGCTGGCCAAAGGGGTCCGTTTCGGGAAGGGCTTGCAGTTGGTCAACATCCTGCGCGACTTGCCGGCTGACTTGCGCCAAGGCCGTTGCTATATCCCCGTTCGGAGTCTGCAAGGGCTTGGACTGAGACCGGCGGACCTGCTCGACCCGGCCGCCGAGCCCCGGTTTCGCCCCCTCTACCGCCAGTTGCTCGACACCGCCCGCCACCATCTTCGAGCCGGTTGGGAGTACACGTTGATGCTGCCCCCCGGCCAGGCCAGGGTCCGTCTGGCTTGTTCCTGGCCCATCCTGATCGGCCAGGCCACCCTGGCCCGGCTTCGCCAGGAGAACGTTTTGGACGCGAGCCGTCGCATCAAAATCAGCCGATCAGACGTCCGGCGCTTGGTCGCCCGGTCGGTCCTCTGTTATCCTTTCCCGCCTCTTTGGCGCAAATTGGGAGATGTGTCTTATGAATAAAAACCTGGTTCAAACGATGAAGCGGCTGCTGTCGGGCGCAGTTCCCGGCCTGATGGTCTTGCTTGCCGGCTGCCAGCCCGGCCCGAACCGACCGGCAGCCTACGCTACCACGGAAAAGGTTGGCCGCCTTGCCGGCCAGCGCCATTACACCCCGGCCAACCAGGTCCTGTCGCCTTCGGGACTGCAGGTCGAGCTGCCGGGAATGCGGCCCCAGGCCCTGGCGCTGAGCCCGGACGGGCGCTTGCTGGTGACAGCCGGCAAAACACACGACCTGGTGGTGATTGACCCGATGAGCGGCCGGCAACTCCAGACGGTGCCGCTGCCCGCCGAGGCATCCCGCCACGCCGCGCCCGACGTGGTCTCCGAGCAGATTTTGCAGCCCGACAAGGAGGGCCAATTGAGCTTTACCGGCCTGGAGTTCTCGCCTGATGGCTCGCGGATTTATCTGGCGAACGTGGACGGCAGCATCAAAGTGTTCAAGGTGGGCGCCGACGGCAAGGTCCAGCCGGCGTTCACGCTGCCCTTGCCGCCGGCAAATGCCCCGCGCCGCAAAGCCGAAATTCCTGCTGGTCTGGCGGTTTCCGCCGATGGCCGGCGCCTGTATGTGGCCTTGAATCTGTCAAACCGGCTGGCCGAACTTGACGCAAACGACGGGCGCGTGCTGCGGCTGTGGGACACCGGGGTTGCGCCCTTCGGCGTGGTGCTGGCCCAGGGCAAGGCCTACGTCAGCAACTGGGGGGGGCGCCGCCCCGATGCCGGCAGCCTCACGGGTCCGGCTGGCCGGGGAACCGTTGTGCGCGTGGACCCGGTCCGCCACATCGCCAGCGAAGGGTCGGTCACCATCATCCCCTTGGAAGCCGGCGGGCGCGGCGCCGAACCGGCCTCGAAGGAAATCCTCACCGGGCTTCACGCCTCGGCCCTCGCCCTTTCTCCCGACCGCCGCTGGCTGGTGGTCGCCAACGCCGGCAGCGACACGTTGAGCGTCATCGACACCCGCACCGACACGGTCGTCGAAAAAATCTGGACCCGCCAATCTCCCGAGGACCTCTTCGGCGCGCAGCCCACTGCGCTGACATTCGATTCCGCGGGAAAAACGCTCTATGTCTGCAACGGCAGCCAGAACGCGGTCGCGGTAATCCGGTTCAAGCCCGGCCACTCGACTCTCCTGGGTTTGGTGCCGGTCGGGTGGTTCCCCGGCGCCATCGTTCACGATGCCCGGCGCAACAGCTTTTACGTGGCCAACATCAAGGGCCTGAGCCCCGGCCGGCCGCGGAAGTCCGACGGCCAGCCCGAGTTCAACTCGCACCAGTATCACGGCTCGTTGTCGCTGGTTCCCGTCCCTTCCGCGCAAGCGCTGCGCGACCACACCCGCGTCGCCCTCGAGAACATGCGCTATCCTCTCTTGCGCGAAGCCGCCCGGCGGCCGCGCCCCGGCCAGCCGCCCCGTCCCGTGCCCGAGCGGGTCGGCGAGCCCAGCGTCTTCAAACACGTCGTTTACATCATCAAGGAAAACCGGACCTACGACCAGGTGTTGGGCGACATGACCGAAGGCAACGGCGACCCGGAGCTTTGCGTTTTTGGCGAGCGGGTGACCCCCAACCAGCACAAGCTGGCCCGCGAGTTTGTCCTCCTCGACAACACCTATTGCTCGGGAATTCTCAGCGCGGATGGCCACCAATGGACCGGCACGGCCATCACCACCGATTACATGGAGCGCTCGTTCGCCGGTTTCCCCCGCAGCTACCCCGACGGCATGGGCGAGGATGAAATGGACGCCCTGGCCTATTCCCCCGCCGGCTTCATCTGGGACAACGCCCTCGCCGGCGGCAAGACGCTGCGGGTTTACGGCGAATTCGCCCTCACCGAGACGCGCTGGAAGGACCCCGCCCGCAAAGGCCCGATCAAGTTTCTGGATTATTACCGCGACTTTGTCGAGCAACGGGGCGAAATCGAAATCCGCAGCGTCCCCGCCATCGAATCCCTGCGCCCTTATCTGGCGACGAACACCGTGGGCTGGGACATGGACATCCCCGACGTGTTCCGCGCGGCGCAGTTCATCAAGGAACTGAAACATTTCGAACAGGCGGGGGGTTTTCCCAACCTGAGCATCATCTGCCTGCCCAATAATCATACCAGCGGCACCCGCGCCGGCTCCCCGACCCCCGCCGCCCAGGTTGCCGACAACGACCTCGCCTTCGGGCAGATCGTCGAAGCCATCAGCCGCAGCCGGTTCTGGCCCGAAACCTGCATCTTCGCCATCGAGGACGATCCTCAGAACGGCTGGGACCATGTCAGCGGCTATCGCACCACGGCCTTCGTCATCAGCCCCTACACCCGGCGAAAAACCGTGGTCAGCACCCAATACAACCAAACCAGCCTGCTGCGCACCATCGAACTCATTCTGGGCCTTCCCCCCATGAACCAACTGGATGCCACTGCGACCCCCATGTTCGATTGCTTCACAGACCAGCCCGACTTCACCCCCTTCACCGCCGTCCCGAACAACGTGCCGCTCGACCAGATGAATCCCGAGCCC
>ERZ795051.1695-NODE-1695-length-26888-cov-7.961726_pt1 | contig 26888 bp, 27 predicted proteins | sample MGYA00375135_ERZ795051 | MGnify/ENA primary metagenome ERZ795051 (study PRJEB30180, sample SAMN05720222) | activated sludge metagenome | isolation source: Anaerobic digester | place: Japan | collected 2015-05-26 ... | reverse complement strand
AACTTGGATTGTGTCTCGGGATTCCAGCTTACCCACACAAAACAGCGAGGAGCCAGAAGGATATTGCCTACCTTGAAGGCGTGATCAAAGGAACAAACCCGGCTACCAATCTAAGCGACGCCAATTACGATGGGAAGATAGATGCACGGGACATCGACCAGATCGAGAAAATCATAAACGGGGATGAGAAGGAGATTACCATCATTGACGATACAGTTACGGATGATTTTCCCAATGGAAAGCCGGTGACAATAATACAGCCAGTAAAAAGTATTATTGCGCTCCATTCTAATAGTGCGGAGATCATAACATTGCTCGGAGCAAAAGACAAAGTAGTTGGAATTGATAAATATATTGCGGATGATACCAAGTTCTTCCCTCAGATGAGCAAGCTGTCCATAGCCGGCTCAATGTCAGATCCCGATACCGAAAAGATACTTCAGCTAAAGCCTGATATGATAGTTGCATACGGAAGTGACTTTACAAAGTGGTCGACAGACCTTGAAAATAGGCTGATTGATACGAATATTTCGTTGGTCCGTCTCGATTGCTATAAGCCTGAAACAATGTCTGACGACATCATAAAGCTTGGCTATATTCTTAATGAAAGAGACAAAGCGGAAGAATTCATTGATTGGTATGAAGGATATCTATCGATTATCGATGATCGAGTGGGGAAGCTAACAGAAGATGAGATGCCCAGAGTATATGTAGAGGGCTATACCGATTATAAAACGTATTCCAAAGGCACAGGTGCTCATCAGGCATGCATCTTAGCAGGTGGTAATAATATCGCATCTGACCTGCAAAGTTCATACCCCAATGTAGATCCCGAATGGGTGATGACCCAAAATCCGGATATTATTCTAAAAGTGGTTTCTTCTACTCGCGTTGCTGGTGGCTATGATGAAGATGATCCATCACAAATGAAGGCTACCTGGGAAGAAATCATGAATAGACCAGAGATAAAAAATGTCAAGGCTGTAAAGGATAAGAAAGTCTATTTGATATACGCCGGAGGCGTCTGGAACGATCCGAAATACTTTATAGGTCTTATATATCTTGGAAAGTGGTTCCATACGGATCTATTTAAGGATCTGGACCCACAGGCAATCCACCAGGAATATCTCACAAGATTCCAGCATCTGGATTACGACCTGGACAAGCATGGCGTTTTCATCTATCCGCCACTGGAGGAGAGGTGAATGAAGGACCTTCCTCTCATTATTTTGATGCTTCTCGTATCATTCACAGCTCTGGAAGTTGCAAATGCAATTGCATCTGACTATACGTTGAATATATTCGGCAACGCCAACATGGATAACCAGATTGATGAGAAGGATATAGCCTATATCCAGGGTATAATAAACGGCACCAATAAACCTACAGTACTTGCCGATGCCGATTACAACGGCAAGATCGATTCTAAGGATATCGATCGGATAAAAGAGATCATGGCTGGACAGGAGAAGGAGATTGTTGTCATCGATGAAAGCGGAAAGACGGTCACCATAAATGAGCCGGTGGGGCGTATTGTGGTCTGCCATGCCATGTTTGCCGAGGTTCTTAGATCTCTTGGGGCCGATGACAAAATCGTGGGCATTCCAACTTACATGGAAAACTATACCACATTCTATCCGGATCTGAGCAAGCTTCCTACTGTGGGCGGGGCATCGACTCCAGACTCCGAGGCCATAGTCAGCTTGAAACCTGATCTGGTAATCGTATACGGCAACTGGGCTGAGAATATGGAGACCGATTTAAAGGGTGTGGCTCCTGTACTTCGCCTGACCTACCGCCCATTCAGCACCACCGATCAGGATATCATGATGCTCGGCTACCTCGTCGGCAAGAACCAGGAAGCCAACCAGCTTATCGATTTTTATCAAAAGCCACTCACCCAGATCAAGGAGCGAGTCTCATCTTTGGATGAGAAGGAGATGCCCAGGGTCTATCTGGAATATTCCGATTACAGAACCAATTCCGAGGGCTCCGGCACTCATGAGATGCTATTGATGGCTGGCGGCAGAAATATCGCTTCTGGAATAATCACAGATGCCAGTGGAACTCCTTTTGTAGATGCCGAATGGGTAATGAAGGAAAATCCGGAGATCATAATGAGAAGGGCATTGAAGGCCGATGCCTCTTGCGGCTACGATGAGGACGATACAGCCCAGATTAAGGCATTGAGAGAGAAGATCCTCAGCCGTCCTGAATTGGCCAACATCACCGCCGTAAAGGACAGAAAGGTCTACTGCTTCTCCACCGATATCTCGACTGGGCTGTCCTACTGGTTGGGCATAGTCTACATGGCCAAGATATTACATCCTGATATCTTTTCCGATCTGGACCCCCAGGCAATCCACCAAGAATATCTCACAAGATTTCAGCATCTTGATTACGACCTGGACAAGCATGGCGTATTCGTCTATCCGCCAGTGGAGGAGAGGTGAAATGAGAACATTTGCTATTTCTTTGCTGATAATGCTTCTTGTATCGTTCACACTAGCAGATGCGCCTGCGGCTGCATCTGACTACACGCTTGGCATCTTCGGCAACGCGAATATGGATGATAAGATAGACGAGGACGACATAGAATACGTAGAAGGGATAATCGAAGGGACAAATGGACGTACTGAGCTGGCAGATGCAAATTATGACGGTGAGATCAACGATGGTGACATAACCCAGATAGAGTTGATCATATGTGGGAAGGAGAAAGAGCTCAAAATCATCGATTCTACAGATAGTATTGTGACTGTGAAGATGCCGGTAGATAAGATAATTCCCCTTCACATGCGCCATGCTCAGGCGGTCTGTGTGTTAGGTGCAGAGGATAGAATAGTCGGCGTTGATAATACGGTGATCGAAAGTGTGAGGCTATTTCCCAAGCTCAGCAAGTTGCCCTCCATTGGAATGGTGCGGCAGCCTGATGTAGAGCAGATAATAGTACTCGATCCGGATTTGGTCGTCACATTCACAAACTCCCCGCTTCCCGACCTTTTTGAAGATAAATTACCGGAGAATATCTCAGTCGTTCGTTTTGACCTATCAAGAGCGGAGGATATGAGGGAAGAGATGAAGAAGCTTGGATATATACTCAGGAGCGGAAAGGCAGCAGATGACTATCTTGAGTGGTACGATAACAATATGGAGACGGTGAAGGAAAGAATCACCGAAATCCCGAAGGAGAACCGTGTAAAGGTCTTCACGGAGAGGGAGAAGAATAATGGAGAAGAGCCATCTGTGAGATGGGCGTATGCAACAGACACGGGATATACAGATCTATGTGATGTGGCAGGCGGCATAAACATCGCTAGAGACCACATAAAATACCATGGTGATATCGATTCCGAATGTGTGATCAGCCAGAACCCCGATGTCATCATCGGATTGTCCTATGAGGGAGGATACGAGATGGACGATGAAACCCCATTCATAGAGTACCGCGAGGCGATAATGAGCCTTCCAGGCTTTGAGAATGTAGATGCTGTGAAAACCGGCAGGGTGTATATAATCTCAGGCGATTTCTCGATCGGACCTCAGTTGGCAATAGGGACCGTAACAGTGGCAAAGTGGCTCTATCCGGATCTCTTCAAAGATCTGGACCCACAGGCCATTCATCAGGAGTACCTGACAAGATTCCTGAGGCTGGATTATAACTTAAGCGAGCATGGCGTTTTCATCTACCCACCACTGGAGGAGAGGTGACGTAAATGAGGGAAGCATCTCGAAATTTTTCGGCCATATTCGTAGCATTCTTTGTGCTACTGACTGCGATGCCCGCATTTGCCTCCGACTGTACGCTCGGAATCTTCGGCAATGCAAATATGGATGACAGGATAGACGAGGCGGATGTAGCCTACCTTGAAGGCGTAATCAAAGGAACAAATGATGCCACCAATCTAAGCGACGCCAATTACGATGGCAAGATCGATGGACGGGACACCGACCAGATCGAGAAGATCATAAAAGGGGAAGAGAGGGAGCTTCACATCCTGGACGGCAACGGCGAGCCGGTAACGGTCCACAAGCCCGTGGAGAGGATCGTGGTCGAGTACCTGGACAACGCGGAGCTGGTGGCCATCCTCAACTCCTCGGATAAGGTGGTCGGAATCGATTACGCCGTGGCCAAGAGCGAAGCAGAGTTCCCGGTCCTGAGCAAGAGGAAGAACGTCGGCCAGATGAACGAGCCTGATTACGAGGCGGTTCTCAGCACAGACCCGGACCTGCTTCTCACCTTCTCCCCCATGAATATCGAGACAAAGGCAGAGAACCTTCCCGGGGTGGACGTGGTCTTCCTGGGCCTATACTACCCAGACCTTGCAGATCCCGAGAACTCGAAGTTCGCCGACGGCGTGAGAAAGCTCGGTTACATACTGGACGAGGAGGAGAGGGCCGACGAGTACCTAACCTGGTGGCTGCACTGGATAGATCAGATCAGATCCCGAGTGGAGAGGGTTCCTGATGAGGATCGACCGAAGGTTCTGATCTGCGCTTACCCTTATGCCCACCTGGACACCGGAACTTTCCGGACCTATTCCCTCATCGACACCCTCACTCAGATGGCGATCTTGGCAGGCGGAAAGGTTATGGCGGAGGATCTCCCCGAGTTCCTCGGGTCGTCGTACTACATCAACGTGGCTCCCGAGTGGGTGATTGAGCAGGACCCCAACTTCATCCTTCTCCATCTAGTAGCTCACACCTATAATGGGATGTCCCTCGATCCACCCAACGGCTACGATGCTGACGATCCCGAGGATATCGAGACTATCGAGGCTGCCAGAGAGGCCTTCACCAGCCGACAGGAGCTAGCCAGGATGACGGGGGTGAAGAAGGGAGACGTCTACCTTGTAAGCGGCTGCTTCAGAAACGATGCGACAGGCGGCCTCATCGGCGCTGCTTATATGGCAAAGCTCTTCTTCCCCGAGATCTTTGCGGACTTGGACCCACAGGCCATTCATCAGGAGTACCTGACAAGATTCCTGAGGCTGGATTATAACATAAGCGAGCATGGCGTTTTCATCTATCCGCCACTGGAGGAGAGGTGACGTAAATGAGGGAAGCATCTAGAATTTTTTCGGCCATTTTCGTAGCATTCTTTGCGCTACTGACTGCGATGCCCGCATTTGCCTCAGATTATACGCTCGGAATCTTCGGCAATGCAAACCTGGATGACAGGATAGACGAGAAGGATATCGATTACCTGAAAGGTGTGATTTCTGGGACAAATCCCGCCACCAAATTGAGCGATGCCAATTACGATGGCAAGATCGATGCACATGACATCGATCAGATAAAGTACATCATCAGCGGAGATGAGAGGAACCTGACGCTTGAGACGTTCACCATATACGAGGAGGCTAAAGTTGTCACAGTACCTAAACCGGTGGAGAGGATAGTCGTCTTGCCAATATGCGATGGGGAAGCGATTATGTGCGTCAATTCGGCAGATAAGGTAGTGGGAGTTGGAAGCGGCTTTTCGGAGGACAAAAACCGGGCAATCTTCCCACTCCTTAGCCAGCTTCCGACGGTTGGAAAATGGTCGGAGCCGGATATAGAGGCGATAGTTAGCCTCGATCCCGACCTTGTCATCGCAGATCTGAGATGGCCAGATCCAGAAGAGCTTGAAGACAAGCTACAGGGATTCGGGATTCCAGTTGTGCGGATGGGCTTCACCTATCCGGACTTTTCCCTGCAGGAGATGATGATGCTCGGATACCTCCTGGATGAAAGGGATTCGGCAGAAAAATTCGTGGCGTTTGAAAAAGGCTATCTCGATCTGATAGAAGATCGCCTAGCCGCTTTATCCGACGACGAAAAGCCGCGGGTGTTTCCGATGTACAGCATCTGGAAGCCAGGCTCCGAAGGCTCCATCGTTCACATGTTGTGCCTCAAGGCAGGAGGCAAAAATATAGCGGCTGATCTAAGGGGCGGGACTGGCGGGATGTACCCTGAGGTGGATTCTGAGTGGCTTATCATGGCCGATCCCGAGGTAATGTTTCAATGGAGCGCGCCTGGAGGCTATAACGTAGATGATAACTCCGAGATGGAGGCGGAATGGCTCCAGATAATCAGCCGTCCCGAACTGGCCAACGTCACCGCCATAAAGGAGCAGAGAGTCTACATGTTTGCCCCGGAGATCACAAGCAGGCCCTGCTGGTTTGTCTCCCTTGCATATCTTGCAAAGTGGCTTCACCCAGATCTGTTTACCGACTTGGAGCCACAGGCCATTCATCAGGAGTACCTGACAAGATTCTTGAGGCTGGATTATGACTTGAGCGAGAATGGCGTGTTTGTTTATCCGACAGAGGAGGCGAGCTGATACGAAACCGCCTTCTGTCTTTTTTGCGGTCTTCGCCTGGCCGGTCGTATCGTCGTCCCTGGGCAGGTCCTCCGAATACATGTTGGAGATTTAGGTAGTCCCCCCATTTTATGTTGTTCGCTAAGGAACTGCTACCAACATCATAAGTTCCTTTATGCCGTGCAATAAATGGCGCGACCGGCCCAACCCCAACCAAATACTATTTATGCGTTAATTGAGATCAAATAAACTTGTTAAAAGACAAATTAATTTAATGAATGAAAAACCAATGGAGGAAATCAAATGAGGTTGCACATACTGCTTATACTCCTTGCTCTTCTGTCGGCCCCGGCTTTATCGGAGGAGAAGGAAGAGATAACTATTACTGACGAAGATGGCCGGAATGTGGCCGTCCCTATGGACCCTGATAGCATTATATGTCTCTCCCCTGCGGCTGCTGAGGTTATATATGCGTTGGGAGAGCCGGCCCGAATAGTTGCAATTACAGAAGACTGCGACATGCCTCCCGCTCTGCTGGAAAAAGAGCATATCGGCAGGTCCGGTCGCGATGCGGATATCGAGAGAATTCTCGAGCAAAATCCCGATCTGGTGATTGCCAAGACAGGGGCTCTCTTCCCTGAGGAGGACGAGAAAAAACTGGTGGACTGCGGGATTCCGGTGCTGAGATATCGCCTTTTGCATATAGACGCCTTGATTCCCGTCATCAAGGACATGGGCAGGATTTTGGGAAAGGAGGATGATGCTTTGGAGATGGCAGGCTGGATTTCCGGATACTATGATGCCATTCTGGACAGAACAAAGGCGATTCCGGATGAAGACCGGCCATCGGTTTATTTCATGTCCATGGGCCACTTTGACTGGACTGCAAACAGGGATTCAACAGGCCACACAAGAATCGTGGAGGCGGGGGGGAGGAATATCGCCGCCGACCTGGCGACCACGGTGCCCCATGTGGACATGGAGTGGGTGATTGAGCAGAACCCGGAGATAATTGTCTATTCCATGTCGCAAGGGCAGTACCATGGGTCCACACCCACCATTGAGGAGATGGAGGCCAAGAGGAAGGAGATAATGTCCCTGCCAGGTTTTGAGAACATCGATGCAGTTAAGACAGGAAGGGTATATATTACAGATATAAAGATGGCAAGCGGGCTCTCAGAGCTGGTTGCCATGCTCTATTATGCCAAGTGGTTCCATCCCGATCTGTTCCAGGATATAGATCCAAGGACTGTTCACGAAGAGCTGCTGCGGAAATACTTCGATATGGATATCGACGGCATATATCAGGCCTACCCCGAGGCTCCAGTTGAGCTTAAGGCTGGATAGGATGTTTTCAGCACGATTTATTTTTACCGCTCTGCCAGCCGGGACGCACACTGGCCAACTCTGGGGGCAGTGTCTCGATCTTGATGTAAAATAGTAGTAATAATCCTGGCGATGTATAGTATGCTACTATGCCGATAGGAGCATTCTGATCATCTGCAGGATTTATAATAAGCCCTGTATCCAGACAGGTAGTCTAACGTTATTGAGTTGACTGTCTGTTGGCAGATCGTGTGAATGGGATGATTGGTGATGGCTGCATTCGATTGTCCTCTCTTAAGCGTCATCTCCTCAGAAATGTCTCATGATATGGTTTTCTTGTTCAACCACTCGATAGAGGTATACTATCGTCTAACGATATCGTTTGCTTATTAGATGCATGTCGATTTATATTAAGCATGCTCGGACTGAATCAGCATCTTCCGACCTACTCTCAAGCACCTAAACACATACAAAGTATTTAACGATGGACGAGGAGTAATGATATTAGGATACAGGGCCGCTATGAAATTACAGCAAATTCGGCACACTGCCACATAAAATGGCTTTGAAGACGAACGCCCAAGCTATACTGGAACTGGAAAAAGTTGAGATATAAAATACATCAGGAGGCATCCGTAAAGTGTCCACCATCCCCGCCTGGCAGTACCACGAGCCCGACCACCCCGGCGCCGACTTCGACGCCGAGGCCGGGTCATACGATCGCTATACTCAGAAGTTTCGAGATGTTCAGAGAGAGATAGACGAGGTCCTCGATTATCTCGACCTCCAGCCGGATCAGCGCCTCCTGGAGATGGGCACGGGCACAGGCGAGCTGGCCACTGTCGCCGTGTCTACGCCGTGGACCTTTCCGCGGGGATGCTGGCCTACGCCGAAGAGAGGGCCCAGGCGCAGGGCGTCTCCAATGTAGAGTTTCTGCGAGGGGGTTTTCTCAGCTACGAGCACCGGGGCGAGCCGCTGCAGGCCGCGGTCAGCCAAATTGCTCTACACCATCTGCCCGACTTCTGGAAGCAGATAGCCCTGCACCGCCTGGCCGCCCTCCTGCCGCAAGGGGGAAAGCTCTTTTTGCGGGATGTGGTCTACTCCTTTGATACCAGAAACCACGGGTCGTTCCTGGATGGCCTCCTGGCTCAGGCGGAGAGGCAGGCTGGCATCGAGTATGCGGGCCGCATCTGCTGCCATGTGAAGAGCGAGTACTCCACCATGGACTGGATCATGCGGGGAATGCTGGAGAGGGCCGGCTTTGAGGTGAAGAGTGAAGAGACACGAAAGGGATTTCTCGCGGTTTATAAGTGCAGGAGGATTTGATCGAAGGCTTCGACGCAGATGCAATAATGCAGCCGCAATAGAATAAATCCAAATAGTTGGAGAGACAAAAGGCAAACAGATATGATGCGCCAGCTCACAGCGGATGTATCGGGAAAAGTCCAGATGACGGGCTATAGGTCACGGGTGGTGACCATTGCCAGAGTATTGGGACTCAAAGGTTATGTGCGAAATCTGCCGGATGGAAGAGTGCTGATCCAGGCGGAGGGCCAGGAAGGGGATCTGGAGAGGTTTCTCAAGGCAGCAAAGATTGAGAATACCATGATCTATGTTAGGGAGATTAAAAGCGAATTCACCGATGCCAATGGCGCATTTGAAGACTTTTTCAAGGTATCCGGGGAAAATGAGACTGATGCCAGGATCGATGTTGCAGCCGATTATCTAAAAGAATTGATTGTGGCAGTAAAAGACGGCTTCGGAGTGGTTGCCACCAAGCTCTCTGCAATGGACGGACGGCTCAAAGATATCTCCGATAAGCAGGACGAGACAATCGCAGAGGTCAAAGGGGGCAATTCCCAGCTCTCTACGATCTCCGCAAAGCAAGACTCAATTATCGATGCAATAGACGAGTCCCGTCAGGACGTTGTCTCTGAGGTGCAGGGCATGCGCTCGGATCTCAAGGACCGCCTGGAGGAGCGGCTACAGAGGATCGAGGGCGACGTTCAGGAGATCAAGGCCCGCATGAGGCCCGAGTGATGGTCTTGCAGGACCGCTTTGCCGGCTGCCTGCTCGGTGTGGCTGTGGGCGACGCTCTGGGCATGCCCACGGAGGGCTACACCGCCCAGGAGATCAGCTCCCGCTTCGGGGAGGTCCGGGATATGATGCCCGCCCCGGATGGGCACTATCACTTCGGCCTTCTCGCCGGCCAGTTCACAGACGACACGGAGGAGACGCTTATCCTGGCCGAGTCCATTATCGAAGCGCACGGCTTTTCCGCAGACCTCTTTGCTGAGAAGCTGGCCGCCTGGGGTGCGGCCTGGACGCTGGACGAGCGGTTCAACCGCGGCGTGGGCTTTGCCACCCGCTCTGCCGTGGAAAACATGCTGGCCGGAAGCCCGTGGCAGCAGTCGGGCATGGCCATTCCCACCTGCGGCGCGGCCATGAGGGCGTCGCCCATCGGCCTGCTCTATAATCAGGACATCAACGTTGTGAAGAGCTACGCTGACCTGCAGAGCCTTCCCACCCACACCTCGCCTGCTGCCAGGGCTGCGGCTGTGGCTGTGGCAGTGGGGGTAGCCCTGTCCTTAAACGGCTTTGACAAGGGCATGATCCTGAGGTATGCCGCCTCCCAGGCCAGCCGCATTGACTCTGACTTTGCAGACAGGCTCCTCTGGGCTGGCAGCCTCCTCGACCTGCCGGTAGAGGACGCCTTCGGCCTGATAAGAAACTCGCCGCTGGCCATGGAGACAGTACCCGCTGCCTTCTACTGCTTTCTCAAATTCGAGGATGAGCCACAAGAGGGGCTGGTCGCTGCCGCCGGTGGCGGAGGGGACACAGACTCAATCGCCTCCATCGCCGGCTCTCTCTTCGGCGCGTTCCTGGGCTCATCCTGGATCGCCGGCCGCTGGCTGGACTGCCTGGAGGACAGAGGCAGAATAGAGGCTGCGGCAGAGGGCCTCTTCAGCCTGTACTCTTCATTTGGCGGCCTGTGAGTCTGCCTCCCTCGATCTGCGCTCCTTATGGCGCGGCGATTTTATATGATTAGATCGTGGGGAGGGCTCATGATAGATGTAGGAATTGTCGGTGGTTCGGGCTACACCGGCGGCGAGCTACTGCGCCTGCTGGCCAGTCACCCAGATGTAAATGTTGCAGCCGTCACCTCCCGCAAGCTGGCAGGAAAGCCCGTAACAGTAGTTCATCCTCACCTAAAGAGTATATGCTCACACAGCTTTGAAGCGCTGAGCGGCAGAGAGGTGGCCGGGCGCTGCGACATCGTCTTCACGGCCGTCCCGCACGGCACGGCAATGGACTGGGTGCCGGAGCTTCTCGACGCTGGAGCTCGCGTCATAGACCTGTCATCCGATTACCGCCTGCCTGTCGATGTCTTTGAGAGGACATATGGCACCAGGCACCGTGCCCCGCGTGACGCCGTCTTCGGCTTGACCGAGCTGCATCCTGAGGTGGCTGGGGCGGATCTGGTGGGAAACCCCGGCTGCTATCCCACCGGAGCCACCCTGGCAGTAGCCCCCCTGGCCGGCGCAGGGCTGGTGGAGAGGGTTGTCTTCGACTCCAAGTCTGGCATCTCAGGAGCCGGCATTGAGCCGACTGACAACTCACATTACCCAAATATGTCCCAGAATGTCATCCCCTACAAGATGACAACGCACAGGCACGTCCCTGAGATAAAGCAGGAGCTGGTCCGGCTCTCTCCCGGCATTAAAGTCAGCTTCACCCCCCACATCATACCGTCGGTGCGGGGCATACTCACCACAGCCCATGTCTTTGCCAGGGAGGGATGCGAGGATACCCTGCAGGATGGTGCGGAGGTGGCCCGCATCTACAGGGACTTCTACAGGAATGCCCCATTCATCCGCATGGCCGACGGCATTCCAAAGCTGTCATCAGTGCGCGGCTCAAACTTCTGCGACATAAGCTTTGAGCCTGAGAAGGGAAGCGACCGACTGGTGGTCATATCCGCCATAGACAACCTGGTGAAGGGCGCTTCAGGCCAGGCGATTCAGAACATGAACCTCATGGCCGGTCTGGATGAGAGGACCGGCCTGTGGATGCCGGGCCTCGCTCCCTGAATAGGGAATGATGAAGAGAAATAAGTAGAATGAAGGGATAAAGAAGGCTTTGAGGACTGGTTATTATGAAGGTCAGAGATGTCATGAACGTTATGCCTGTAACAGTCCAGGCAGATGCACAGGTAAGCGAAGCCGCCCGCCTTCTCAGGGAGCACAGGATCAGCGGCCTGCCCGTTCTGGACGGGGAGAAGCTGGTGGGCGTGGTTTCCGAATCGGACCTCCTCCATCTATTATCTGTGGAGGAGGAGCAGGGCGGTCTCTGGCTTCCCAGCCCCTTCGAGGTCTTTGAGATTCCCTTCCGCGACCTGGTGAAGTGGGAGAGGATGCATGCCGCCCTCGAGGAGATCCCCAGGAAGAGGGTGGGGGACATCATGAGCCGCAATCTGCATGAGGTAGGGCCGGACGATAGCGTGGAGGAGGCGGCAAGCATCATGACCCGCCACCGCATAAACCGCCTGCCGGTGGTCGAGGACGGCCGTCTGGTGGGAATTGTGACCAGAGGAGACATCATATCCGGCCTAGGGGCTGCGCATGAAGAGGATTGAGGGGGGCATCTGCGCCGTCTCCGGCGTGAGAGCAGCAGGCGTGCGCCGGGGAAGGTACGGCCTGGCGGTCATAGCCGCCTCAGGGGCTGCCGCAGGCATGTTTACAACCAACCGGGTGCAGGCAGCTCCCCTGCAGGTCACGGCGCAGCACCTGGCTGAAGGCCGGCTGGATGGGGTCATAGCCAACAGCGGCTGCGCCAATGCCTACACAGGGCAGCGGGGGCTGGAGGATGCGAGGGCCATGGCCAGGCTGCTGGCCGGCCATCTGGGAGCCGATGAGCGCAGGATTGCAGTGGCATCCACTGGGGTCATCGGCCGCTACCTGGACCTGCCCCTCATCGCCGAGCTCTTCGAGCAGGCCAAATCGAATCTGAGGAGCGATGCTTCCGCCAGCGTAGAGGCGGAGAGGGCAATAATGACCACTGACACCCGTGTCAAGGAGATTGCAGTCGAGCATGAGGGCCTGCGCGTGGCAGGCATAGTCAAGGGAGCTGGGATGATCGAGCCCAATGTCGCCACAATGCTCTGCTTCCTCTACACAGATGCTGCCCTTCCAGCCCCTGCCCTGAAGGAGTGCCTGGCCGGCGCCGTGAAGGACAGCTTCAATATGCTCACAGTGGACGGGGACACCAGCACCAACGACACAGTTCTTCTCACTGCCACGGGAAAGGTCAGACCGGCTAAAGTTGAGCACTTCGGGGAGGCCCTGCGCTACGTCTGCATGGAGCTCGCCCGCATGATGGCCAGGGACGGAGAGGGGGCCAGCAAGTACTTCGAAACTGTGGTCACTGGCGCTCGAAGCGAGGAGGACGCGCGGCGGGCTGCCAAGGCAGTGGCCAGGAGCTGTCTGGTCAAGACTGCGGTATATGGTGCAGATCCCAACTGGGGGCGCATCATCTGCGCAGTGGGTTACTGCGGCGCAGAGATGGACCCGGACACCATCACATTGGGGCTGGAAGGGAGGAACAAAAGCGGCGAGCTGCTCAGCGTCCCGCTGGTGGAGAGGGGCCGCATTGTAGATGGGGTGCTGGACTCTGCCCGGGAGATCATGAAGGGAGATGCCATAGTAATCAACATCGACCTCGCCCTGGGCACGGCCAGCGCGCGCAGCTTCGGCTGCGATCTGACACACGAGTATGTGAATGTGAACGCCAATTACACAACATGAGGATTTTGTGTTTCGAGATCAGCGTCTGGGAGAGGGCCAAAGTGATGTGGACGGCTACCTCTCCAGCCTGGAGGCAGACCGGCGCATATTCCTGGCAGACCTGCTGGTGGACAGGGCCCATCTGGTGATGCTCAGGGAGCAGGGCCACATATCTAGAGAGGTCTGCTCCAGGATCATGGCGGTGATCGATGAGCTGCAAAGTGCGGCAGCGCCGGAGGCCCTGGCTGGCGGGGAGGACATTCACGAAGCAATTGAGGCCCACATACTCTCCCGCGCTGGCCCGGAGGGGGGCAGGATGCACACCGGCCGCTCCAGGAATGACGAGGTTGCCACATGCATCCGCCTGGCTCTGCGCTCGGAGATGCTGGCTCTCCAGGGCGAGCAGATATCTCTTATCGAGACCCTTGTCAGGCTGGCTGAAAGGCATAAGGAGAGCCTCATGCCAGGGTTCACCCACACCCAGCACGCCCAGCCCACCACCCTCGCCCATCACCTGCTGGCCCATGCCGATGCAGCCCTGCGGGACCTCTCCCGCCTGGAGGATGCCTACGGCCGGATAAACAGAAGCCCCCTGGGAGCGGCTGCCTTCGCCTCCACCGGCTTTAAGATCGACAGGATGAGGACCTGCAGGCTGCTGGGCTTTGACGGCCTGGTGGAAAACAGCATGGATGCCGTCTCCTCCCGGGACTTCATACTGGAGAGCCTCTCTGCCATGTCCATTCTCATGGTCAACGCGAGCCGCCTGGCAGAGGAGCTGATCCTATGGTCGACATCCGAGTTCGGCTACGTGGAGCTGGACAACATTTATGCCTCCACCAGCTCCATCATGCCACAGAAGAAGAACCCCGATACTGCGGAGCTCGCGCGGGGCAAATCAGGCTCTGTGCTGGGAAGCCTCGTCTCGGCTCTCTCTATATGCAAGGCCCTGCCATTGAGCTATAACAGAGACCTGCAGGAGGTCACGCCACACCTCTGGAGGGCTGTGGACTGGACGAGGAGCACTGTGCGCATACTGGAGGGCAGCCTCCACTCTGCAAAGTTCAATTTGGAGAGGATGCAGGCGTGTTCGGCAGCAGGATTTTCCACTGCCACTGAGCTGGCAGACTCACTGGTCCGGATCACCGGCATGCCATTTCGCACAGCGCACAGCATTGTGGGGCGCATTGCCTCAGAGGGCAGCAGCGTGGGCATGGCTGAGCTTGATGAGGCCGCCCTGCAGATTGCAGGCTATTCAGCCAGCAGCAGGGGCTACACGCAGGCAGATTTAGCGAGGGCTCTTGACCCCAGAAGCAATGTGGCTGTGCGGTCTAACACAGGCGGGCCGGCCCCAGCCGAGACCGGGCGGATGATCGAGGAGAGGACGGCCCTGATCAAGGCGGCCAGGGAAAGGCTCGCCGAGAGAAGGGAGCGGGTGGACAGGGCTCTCCAGGAGTTGCTGGCGGAAAAGTAGGAAGAGCCAGTTATTTATCCCAACAAAGAGCATATACCCCTATGCCAATTCTTCGAGATGACAACGACCTGAGAGAGGCACTGAGAAGCTGCCGCACCATCTGCGTGGTAGGCATATCGCCGGATCCCTACAGGCCCAGCTACTTCGTCTCCGATGCCCTGATGAAGCGGGGATTCAAGCTTTATCTGGTCAACCCCAAATATGCGGGAAAGACCATACTGGGGCAGAAGGTCTACGCCTCGCTTAAGGATATCCCGGACGAGATAGATATCATCGATGTCTTCCGCAGGCCGTCTGCCGTGCCTGCCCTGGCGGAGGAGGCCAAAAAGAAGGGCTTCAATGTCTTCTGGATGCAGCCGGGCACTGAGAGCCCCGAGGCCATCGTCGGCCTGAACAGTGATGGATACAAGGTGGTGGCAGGCAGGTGTGCCAAGATCGAGTCCGGCCGGCTGCTCTAAAATGACTGAGCGGTGGCGGCCCTCCTATATTCGCCTACTGCCGGTTTCTCTCCCTCTCCACCCACATATGGTGCCTGTACATGACTGCCAGGGCGTCGGCCACCTCCTCGGGGGTGGAGAAGACCGGGATGCCAGCCTTCTCCATCTTGATCACATCGGGCATGGCAAACTCCTTTCCAGCCACGCAGGCGATGATGGGCTTGCCCCGGTAGTCTATGCTCTTCAAGGCCTCCACGTAGCTGTCCAGGATCTCCGCCTGCAGAACCACTATGAAGCTTCCGACGTCCTCGCTGTCCACACCGATCTCTATCGTCCTCTTTACGGTCTCTGCATCCTGGCTGAATGTGTAGTCCACGGGATTCATGCCGCAGACGTAGTCTGGCAGCAGCTTTCTCAGCCGCTCCTTTAGGTGCGGCTCCAGCTCCGCGAGGCGCATGCCGTTGTCTGTGATGGCGTCGGCAGCTATGACGCCGAGAGACCCCGCATATGTTATGATGAACACGCCCTCCCTGTCCGGCATGGGCTGCTTGGATATGGCCCTGGCAAGGTTGAACATGTGCTCGTAGTCGCGGGCCCGGATGATTCCAGACTGGCGGAAGGCGGCGCTGAATATCACGTCGTTTCCGGCGAGGGACGCCGTATGCGAGGCCACAGCCTTTTTACCGGCATCTGTGCGCCCTGACTTGAGGACGACGATGGGCTTTTCAGCTGTCACCTTCCTGGCCACATCAATAAAGCGCCGCCCACCCTTGACCGACTCCAGGTACATGCATATGACGTTTATGTAGTCGTCCCTGGCTACGGCTTCCAGAATGTCAGTCTCGTTGATATCCAGCTTGTTGCCGATGGTGGCGATGATGCCGAAGTCCATGATATGCCTCAGCCCCCAGAGCATGCCTGCGGCGCAGACGCCAGCCTGGGAGATCAGGCCGATGTTGCCCACGGAGAGCTCATCCACAATGCCTATGGACTGAACCATGCTGCAGTGGGTGTTGATGATTCCCGAGCAGTTGGGTCCGAGCAGCCGCGCTCCGTATTTATCTGCAATGGCCTTCATGGCCAGCTCAATCTTCTTGCCCTCCTCCCCCAGCTCAGCAAAGCCGGCGCTCTCAACCACAATGTAGCGCACTCCGCACTTGCAGCACTCCTCCACCACATCTGGAGTGACCCCGGCCGAGACCAGGATGATGGCCACATCCACAGGCTCGGGAATGGCACTGATGCTGGGATAGGCCTTGCAGCCGTGAATCTCATCCGCCCTTGGATTTATTGGATAGAGCTTTCCCTGGAAGTTATGGCTGACCAGGTTGGTGAATACATTCCAGCCCAGCTTTCCAGGAGTGACGGAGGCCCCGATGACGGCAATGCTCCGCGGGTAAAAGAGGTCGTGCAGATCCTGCCCGGCCGGGGCCGGCATCCCGGCCCGCGGCTCGCCCAGGATGATCCTGGCATCGGCCACTGTGTAGCCCTGGGGATATAAGAAGACGGGGTTCATGTCCATCTCGGCTATGTCCGCATTCTCCATGACAAAATCGGAGACCGAGAGAAGAAGCTTCTCCAGTGCCTGGATGTCCGCAGACCGTCCCCGGTAGCCGCGCAGAAGGGCATAGCCCCGGATCTCCTCAATCATCTCGCGAGCATCGGAGGCATTGATGGGAATGGAGCGGAAGGAGACATCCTTCAGCACCTCCACGAATACGCCACCCAGGCCGAACATCAGCACCGGCCCGAATGTGGCGTCGCTGGCGACGCCTATGATGGCCTCGATGCCCGGATCGGCCATCCTCTGCACAGATATGCCGGCGATATTCTTGCCGGAGAAGGAGGAGCTGATCCTTTCGAAGGCACTCCTCACTCCCTCCTCATCGGCTATGTTCAGGACCACGCCACCGGCGTCGGACTTGTGGACCACATCAGGTGAGAGTACCTTCATGGCCACCGGACAGCCCAGGGACCGGAAGATCTCTACGGCCTGGTCGGCGGTCTGAGCCAGGGCGGCTCCGGTGGTGGTGATGCCAAGGCTTTCTAAAACGGCTTTGCTCTCATGCTCCATCAGGTAAGCTCTGCCCTGCGCCTTTGCCTGATCAATGACATATCGATATTGCTTTGTCATTTTGACCCCAAAATAAAGCTGCATCTCGCAAGACTTTTCCTCTACGGTGGCCGGTAGGTGGCCGATAGCTTAAAAAGCTTGCCCGACGGAATGACCTTTTTCATTCGCCTTTTTGTCCGGGCGATGCTCTTATCTCAGGTAAATGCAATGTGTTTCCCATGGATAAGGAAATCGTCCAGGTCATTCTCGAAAGGGAGCCCTCCGTCAAAAATCCCATACTGATAGAGGGATTTCCGGGAATAGGCCTGGTAGGCAACATCGCCAGCCAGTACATAGTCAACGAGCTGAATATGACATATCTGGGGGCCATAAGCTCCAAGTACTTCCCGCCCCTGGCCGTGCTCCTTGGGGGTGTCGTGAACATGCCGGTGCGCATATACGAGGATCCAGGAAAGGGCATAATCATCCTCACCGCCGACATACCCGTCCATCCCCTCGCCTCCTATGAGATCGGCAGCGAGATCGTATCCTGGGCCCAGTCCATCGGCACTTCGGAGATGATATGCCTCGCCGGCATAACAGTCATGGGTGACCAGCACCGTGTCTTCGGGGCAACCACCCAAAAGGAGCTGCTGGAGAAGATCCGGGACAAGGCAGAGATATTCGAGCTAGGCACCATCACCGGCATCACCGGCAGCATCATGAATGAATGCCGCATCAAGAATATGCCCGCCATATGCCTTTTAGGGGAGACATCCTCCACCGAGCCAGATCCAAGGGCGGCACTGGCAACAATCGAGACCCTCAACAAGATATACGGCCTTGGTGTAAGCACAGAGAAGCTCTCAGAGCAGGCAGAGCAGATTGAGGTGCAGATGGCTCAGCTGGCCCAGCAGATGAAGGCAGCAGGCGCAGATGAACAGCAGACCCAGCTGCCCAGAGAGTTCCCAATGTACGGGTGATGCCATATGATCTACATAGCATTGACAGGGATCTCCAGGCATGTCCTCAAGGAGCTTTCGAAGAACAGGATCCGGACGCTGGAGATCAGAAGCCCCAACAACTTCTTTGCCCTGCTCTCTGTCCAGGCTGGTGACCGCATCTTCCTCACAGACTGCAGCTCCTCGGATATCGTTCCGGGCACAGTTGGGCTCATTGCCAGCATCCGTGCGCTTCAGACGATTACTCATAGAACCATAGAATCGAGCAGGGACTACTATGAAGAGAGGGAGTCCCAGGCCGCCAGAGTCCAGCTGCAACTGGTGGCCGCGGGAAGGGTGAGGAAGATCACCAACTTCGAGCCGGGCACGCCCCTCATGCTGGATGTGGATGAGGTCAGATACTGCGATGCACGCTGAGCCCAGGAGGGTTCTGCTGGTCACGGGAAGGCTTGCAGAAGGGCAGGTGGCGGCGGCTGCGCGCTCCAGCGGGAAGGATGCAGCCCTGGCGGATGTGCTGGTGGCCGACGTGGACGTCGCCGCATTCATCACCCCCCAGATGCTGCGCCGGGCCGCGCCCCGGGGATACGACCTCATTCTCATCCCGGGCGCAGTCACCGCCGACTTTCAGCAGGTAGAGGAGGAGCTGAAAACGCCGATCCGGCTGGGCCCAAAGCATGCCGCCGACATCAAATTCGTCCTGCAGCACCTCAACGATTTTGAGCTATCCACTACAGTCCCTGCATGCGTGCTCATGCAGGAGGGGATGAGAAGGAATGCCCTCGCCAAAGCTGAGCTATTAGAGGAGAGGGCATCATGCTTGATGAAGATCGGGGGGAGAAAGGTTGGAGGGGTCTCGCGCATGAAAGTTCTGGCTGAGGTCGTGGATGCCACAAGGCTCTCCCCCTCTGCCCTGACAGAAAGGCTCCGCTACTATGAGAGGCAGGGCGCAGACATGATCGACCTGGGCCTCTCCCTGGATGCAGAAGGCGGACGGGTGGAGGAGGTGGTACGGCTGGCACGCCAGGCCACAGATCTGCCCATAAGCATCGATGCACTTCGACCCGATCTGATCCTGGCCGGCATCCGGGCAGGCGTAGACCTGGTGCTCAGCCTGGACGGGGCAAATATTCCCGTGGTGGGCAGGGCCGTGGCGCAGGCGGGTCTACCGGCTGTGGTCATCTCAGGCCCCGGCCCGGACAGCCTGGAAGACAACCTGGAAAGGGCGCGGCGCCTTGGCATACCCGCCATAGCAGACCCCATACTGCAGCCGCCCCTGCAGGGGCTTGCCGCCTCTCTGGATAGATACAGGCTCTTTCACGAGAGCCATCCGGACATACCGCTCTTCTTTGGTGCGGGCAATGTGACTGAACTTCTGGATGCCGATACTGGTGGGGTCAATGCCCTTCTCGCCGCCATGGCTGCAGAGACCGGGGGCTGCATCCTCTTCACCCCGGAGTACAGCGCCAAAGCAGCGGGATCGGTGCGGGAGCTCGCAGCAGCATCGAGGATGATGCTCATTGCAGAGGCGCGCCGCACCCCTCCCAAAGATCTTGGGCTGGATCTTCTGGTCCTCAAAGAGAAGAGGCGGCTCGCAGACGAGCCAATGCCGGGTGATGCCGTGGACGCTGAGGCCGCGGCGGGGCGCCGGTTTGTGGCGGATGATGCGGGAAGCTTCAGAATATTCATCTCCGGGGAGAGGATCGTCGCCCAGAACGGAGATATTGCCATATCAGGCAAGTCCGCCCGGAGCGTCCTGGCAGCCATCATAGACCGCCATCTGGTCAGCCGCCTCGATCATGCCGGCTATCTGGGCCGCGAACTGGAGAGGGCTGAGACCGCCTTGCGGCTGAAAAGATGCTACATCCAGGACGAGCCTCTCTGGCCGGCAGAGAAGAGTTAAATAATCGGCATGCGAGCAGAGATCCGATGAATTCCAAGGCTTTCGCTATCTTCGTGGGCGCTATTATGGTCTTCTCCGCCTTTGCCGGCTTTGTGCTTTATGGCGGCAACCAGAACGAGGCTGTGGTTGTTACCGGGAGAGACTCCCTGGAAACCTTTGGGGTCCAGGGGCGGCTGGTCGACTGGAGCTTTGAGGGACTCGGGGACGTCCTGGAGATCTCCCCTGAAAATACAGTTATGGCTTACTGGGTCAACGCGACCGCATCGCAGAATCTTAGCAGCGCTGCGACACCGGCTCTTCCCGAGGCCCTGGGCCTTCGCTACGGCAGCCAGCTTTACAGCACAGCAATTGAGAGGCTGGCCAATGTATACTTCAATGGCACCTGGACGGAGATGCACTGGATCAAACCATATCCTGTGGGGTACACCGGCCTGGTAATACCTTATGAAAATTACATGATGATCCCCACCGGAGCCGATTATGTCCGGGTCCTGGGCCGGCCCGTCCTATTCGGTGCCCAGACATCGGTGCAGGATATCATAGATGTGATCGAGGGAGGCATGTCGGCTAAGGAGAGATTTTCGCTCATCGATGGAGAGCAGGCTGACCTGCAGGTTGCGGCTCTGGGAAGCGGCGGACCGAACATGCCACTCTCCGGCGCATACCAGGAGTTCTACCTGGGTGCCAGCCATGACGGCGATGGCTACTATATGAAGGCCGAATTGCTCATGCCGCAGGAGAGCGCCGCTAGCCAGGTAAGGAGTATTGCCTCCCAGTACAATCTCAGCTTCACCCAGTCTGCAGAGCGGGCAGAGGCATCAGGGCTGATCCGGAGCGAGAACATGGGGGGAGTGCTCATGGCTCTTCTCGGGCCGTAGCGCAACCTTTTTACATGTGAAGCTTATGCGGGATCTAGTTGTTCGCCAAATAAAAGGCCCGATACATTAGGCGCTTTTGCGATGAATGATGATGGGCGGAAAGCCCGGAAGGAGACAGAATTATGGCAAGACCGATATTTGTAAGGTTTGATGTTCCAACCGAGCTGGCAGCCAAGGCCCTGGAGGCCCTGGAGCTGGCTCGCGACACAGGCAGAATCAAAAAGGGAACCAATGAAGCCACAAAGGCCATTGAGCGCGGCGTGGCCCGCCTGGTAATAGTGGGTGAAGATGTGACCCCCCCTGAGATAGTGGCTCATATTCCCGCACTATGCGAAGAGAAGAAAACACCATATATCTACGTCAAGAAGCAGAGCGAGCTTGGCGCGGCAGCGGGCCTAGGAGTGAAGAGCGCAGCTGCAGCCATAGTCGAACCCGGCAAGGGCAAAGAGCTGCTTGATGAGATCGTGCAGAAGGTCTCTGCCCTGAAGTAGGTGATATCTGATGGAGGATGAGAACGGCGTTCCTGCAGAGGTCATCGAGGTCATCGGCGTTACCGGCATGCATGGCGAGGCGACGCAGATCAAGTGCCGTATCCTGGAGGGCAACAACAAGGGCCGCATCATCACCAGGAACTGCATGGGACCCGTACGCATGGGCGATGTCCTGATGCTGCTGGAAACGGCGAGAGAGGCCAAGAAGCTTACCAGCAGGTGATTGTAGATGGAAGAGAGAAAGTGCAGCTTCTGCAACAAGACCATCGAGCCGGGCACGGGCAAGCTCTATGCCAAGAAGGACGGCACGGTCTTTTACTTCTGCTCGGCCAAGTGCGAGAACAACGTGGCCCTAGGCCGCGTTACCAGAAGGATCAAGTGGGCCAGAAAGGGGGCATGAGGCCTGGCTGAGATGGAAAGAACGTTCATCATGATCAAGCCCGACGGAGTGCAGCGGGGCATCATCGGCAAGGTCCTGCAGCGCATCGAGGAGAAGGGCTTTAAGATCGTGGCTATGAGGATGGCGACGATGCAGGTGGAGAAGGCCAGGGAGCACTATGCGGAGCACGCCGGAAAGAAGTTCTACCAGGACCTGGTGGACTTCATCACAGCCGGGCCCTCTGTTGCCATGGTGGTGGAGGGAAGGGGCGCTATAGCAGCCATGAGGAAGATGAACGGCGCCACCAATCCCGCAGATGCCGCTCCCGGAACCATTCGGGGCGACTATGCCATTGAGACGGGACGCAATGTGGTGCACGGCTCGGATTCCGCCGCATCGGCTGCTCGCGAGATCGCGCTCCACTTTGAACCACATGAACTGGTGGACTACAAGCGGATAGATGAAGACTGGCTCTATGAGTGAAGTGAAATAAAGGCAGAACCTGCCCCACTTCATGGGAGCCTTTAAGTTCTCAAAAAATAAAATGCATTTTTCGGATACTAATCATTCGAGAAGCGATCTCTATGCAGCAGAAGTCCAAAAAGTCCGGCAAAGCGAATGTGCCCATCTCCAATCTCAGGACGCCGATAGTGGTGGTGATGGGGCACGTGGACCATGGCAAGACCACCCTTCTTGACAAGATTCGGGGAACGGCTGTTGCCAAGGGCGAGGCCGGGCTGATCACCCAGCACATCGGAGCCACTGAGGTGCCGCTGGATGTGGTACAGGATTTCTGCGGCTTGCACTTCGGCAAGGAGATGCAGATACCGGGGCTGCTCTTCATAGACACGCCCGGACATCATGCTTTTACGTCCATGAGGAGCCGGGGCGGGTCGCTGGCAGACCTGGCAGTGTTGATCGTGGACATCAATGATGGATTTCAGCCCCAAACAATCGAATCACTGGGAATTCTCAAGCGCTTCAAGACCCCATTTGTGGTGGCTGCCAACAAGATTGACCGCATCAGCGGATGGCATGCCACAGCCAATGCCCCCTTTTCCAAGAGCATCAAGGCCCAGAGCGAGAGGGTGACGGAGACTCTGGACACCAGGCTGTATGAGCTGGTGGGCGAGCTCTACAAGCATGGCTTCTCTGCGGACAGGTACGACCGGATCTCTGATTTCACCAGGACTGTGGGGATCGTTCCCATCAGCGCCGTCACTGGAGAGGGTGTGCCCGACCTGCTCATGGTGCTGGTGGGCCTCGCCCAGAGGTTTTTGAAGGAGAACCTGAAGCTGACCGCCAGGGGGCCGGGGGTGGGAACCATCCTCGAAGTCAAGGAGGAGAAGGGCCTGGGCACCACACTGGATGTCATCCTCTACAACGGGGAGTTCAACGTAGGAGATGCGGTTATCGTGGGCACGGCGCACGAGCCAGCTGTAACCAAGATCAGAGCCCTTTTAAAGCCAAAGCCCCTGGCTGAGATCAGGAGCGAGGAGAGGTTCCTGCCCGTCAAGCACGTGGTCGCAGCATCGGGGATAAAGGTGGCAGCTCCAAAGCTGGAGAACGCCCTGGCCGGATCGACCATAAGGGCCGTCTCCTCCGCCGAGGAGCTGGAGGAGCTGTCCGAGCAGCTCAAGTCCGAGCTGGAGTCGGTGAGGATTGACACCGAGAACGAGGGCGTGATACTCAAGGCTGACACAATCGGCTCTCTGGAGGCGATGGTAGGGGAGCTGAAGGCCAAGGGCATAGCCATTCACTATGCCGATGTGGGGCCTGTATCCCGAAGGGATGTGATCCGGGCGGCTGCCATCAAGGAACCTCTCCTATCCGCCATACTGGCCTTCAATGTGGAGATACTTCCCGACGCCATCAGCGAGATTCAGAAGGCCAATGTGCCAGTATTCTGCAGCGATATCATCTACTCTATTTTAGAGAGCTACGAGCAGTGGATGGAGGAGCAGAAGGCGAGAATCGAGCAGGAGCGACTGGAGGCGGTCATCCGCCCGGGAGCTGTACGCCTGCTGCCCGACTGTGTATTCCGCCAGTCCAAGCCGGCCATAGTGGGTGTGCAGGTCATCGGCGGCGTGATTCGCACCCAGGTCAACCTCATGAGGGAGGATGGTGCCAATGTGGGCGAGATCAAGGGCATTCAGGCCCACAACGAGAACGTCGGCTCGGCTACGGTCGGCCAGGAGGTGGCCATATCGATAGACGGGCCGACGGTAGGCCGGCAGATCCATGAGGGAGACATCCTCTACGTCAATATCCCGGAGAAGCACGCCAGGATTGTGGAGCTGGAGCTGAAGCCCAAGCTGGCCGAGGATGAGCGGGAGGTCCTGGAGAACTTCCTGAATATCAAGAGAAAGAAGGACCCCTTCTGGGGAAGATAGCCGCCCCGAATGGGCTGAATATTTGCCTCACGCCAATTATTAATACTACTGTCACATGAGCGGAGCGTGTGTCCTCATTTGCCTTTTCGCCAGATGATATCCTCGTCCCACTCCTGGCAGTGGGCCTGGCTGAGATGGGGGACAAGACCCAGCTATCCATACTGCTGCTCGCCTCCAGGACGCGCGATTACGCGCAGCTTCTCATTGGAGTCATGCTGGCCTTTCTCCTGGCGGATGGATTTGCCATACTGGTGGGCTCGTGGGCGACAAACGTCATCCCGGCAAGCCTGGTGCAGATAGTCTCCGGACTTGTCTTTCTGCTATTCGGCATTTTGATCTTCCGGGATGGGGGCGAAGAGGGGGTGGAGCCGGCCAGCCTCTCTGCCAGGAGCACATTCATCTCCGGCTTTTCCATGATCTTCCTCTCAGAATGGGGGGACAAGACCCAGATCGCCTCCGCCCTCTTCGCCACGGAATACGATCCACAGATGGTCCTTATCGGAGTCATGGCAGCGTTATTCATCCTATCTGCGATGGCCGTCTTTCTGGGCAGGAGCATTTCGGGAAGGTTCGACCGCAGGCTGATGGCCAGGGTTGCCGGAGCCCTCTTTGTGCTGATTGGACTGTCTTTTCTGGCATCGGCTGCTACGGGCTATCTGTGGGGCGGGTAGCGATCAGTTGAATGCTTTTTTGGGTTTCTCATCGTTTCATATCTTTTCAGCCGAAAACCCTATATCGATAATGAGACGATGGGTCATTTGCGTCAAAATAGGAGTGCCGTAGAGGCAATTCAGGAGACAAAACCTTGTTTAGAACCAAAAGGATCAATGAAAAGGGGCAGGTCGAGGTAGCTACCTGCCCGCTCTGCAAACAGCGGCTGGAGTTCATCGGCGCACCCATGGTCAGGTGCTACACGACGGGAGAGGTGTACGAGCCTGAGCAGATCATTTGGATGCTTGAGTCGGAGGTCCCTGCCGGGACGTGCTATGATGCAGAGAACATCAGAGGAAATAAGGTGCAGGACTTCCTGCCCAATGCCCATCCAGGGGATGTTGAGAAAGAGGCATAATATAAGGCATAGACGCATCAAACAGAGCACTGGCCAAATCCCCCTCGATCTTGGCCCAAATACTCCGCTGGCATCAAGAGAGGAATTATAGTGTATATTTTTTGAAGAGGGCGAGAGAAACGATGTTATCGATGCGGGGTACGGGATTCGAACCCGCGAACTCCTGCGAGACAGGATCTTAAGTCCTGCGCCTTTGGCCAGCTTGGCAAACCCCGCGCAAATATGATTTTCGGCAGACGACTTTCCCGCTCCGGTGCCCTTCTCTTCGCTCCTCGAATAAGTACTTTGCCGGCATTTCAGGCAGCGATCGCCTTGCATTTAATTATTGCAGCTTTCTTCCCGCCATCAGGGCAATGCACAGATACTGCCAGAGAACTGTAACCTGCAGAAGGCCCGCCTCCCTCCACCACTCTGCCTTCTGCTCCTGGCTGCAGTAGTAGTGCGTCTCCTTCTCCTCCCGCAGGCGGGCGATGAAGTCTGAGATCTGCGGCTCTACAGCCCGGCGCCTCTCATCCATCAGGGAGTAGAACCACTCCTGCATGTCGCTTCCCTCTGCAGAGTAGCCCTCCGCGGAAAGAAGCCAGCCGCCCGGCCGCAGGAGACCCAGGCACCCGTCAACGGCCGCCCGGTAGGCTGGAAAGGGCAGGTGCTCCAGGACCAATGTGGAGACCACTGCATCAAAGCCCTCCTCCTCTAGCCCCTCCTGCCAGCCATCCCGGCAGAGGTCTGCCACACGCCTGCCCAGCATCGATCCGGGGTGCACTCTCTCGAGCTTTTCTGCGGCGATCTCCACCATCCTCTGAGAGCCGTCCAGGAGGAATATGCGGGCGGATGGCATCTGCTGCAGGATGGAAAGGGATGCGTTGCCCGTGCCGCAGCCCAGGTCCAGGATGCGAGCATTCCTCCGAAGATGCCTGCGGCAGGCGGAGGCGACCAGATCCAGCATATCACGGTAGCCCGGGACCACAGCCGACTGGTAGAGATCGTAGGCCTGAGCGTGGCTCTCGTAACAGGAGACTGTGGAGCCGGCGAGATGGAGATTGGAGTGCATGAATGGGTTATCTGGGCTGGAGGCATATTTTAGCCTGTCTCTGCTGTGTTGAATAATCTCATCCAGATAAATTTACTTCTCCGTATTTTTTCTGTTTTCGCCGACTCAATTTTGGATAGTCTACCTATATTGAGTTGTTTGAAAAGAAAATAGTAGCAAGAGACTTAGAATGCCAGATGGCACCACTTGATCGCTAATCGAATAAAGTGGCCTCCCTTTGTGCCATCTATGCGATCTGCGAAAGAGCGATCAACTCAATCAAGGTAGACTACCTGTGGTTGACATGCCCCTTAAACGATATTGGAGAGGTGTTTCTCATACAAAAGACTGGCGTCTCTGCAAGGGGCTTGTGGCCTAAATTTTCTCAAACATCCCCACCAGCTCGAACTCC